>MDTE01109686.1_pt1 | contig 49471 bp, 52 predicted proteins | sample 811231 | NCBI WGS metagenome assembly MDTE01 (sample SAMN05326651, study PRJNA326480) | marine metagenome | isolation source: seawater | place: Indian Ocean: Red Sea | collected 2010 | reverse complement strand
TTTTCTTTTTAAAACTCTTAGAGCTTGTTCAACATTATTATCTTTTACTTCTATTTTAATAACTACCTCCAAAAAAGTGAGTAATTAACACTTTTATTTTTTTATGTCTATAAATTTTATTCATTAATTTTCAGTAAGTTGAGATAGTTTTTCTTTTTCTTTTTGTTTTTTCTCTCTTTTAATTCTTCGCTCTGCTTTCTCTATAGCATTAATTAAATCTTTTTGAGAAAATAAATTCAATGCTACAGGATCTTTAGGATTTAAATTATTATAATTCCAATAACTTTTGTTTCTAATTGATGTTACAGAATTTTTTGTAATACCAACTAATTTTGCAATTTGTGAATCTTTAAGAATATTATATTGTTTTAATAACCACAGAGCAGAGTCAGGTTTGTCTTGTCTTTTTGAAAGTGGAATATATTTTTTAGTTTTTTTTTCTGAGTTGGAAATTTCTATATCTGTGCTTTTAATTTTTAATTCTCTATTTTCATCTTTTGACGAAAGCTCAATCTCTTCTCTTGTCAATTGTCCAGATATGATTGGATTATAAGCTTTAATCCCTTTAGCAACCTCTCCGTCTGCTATTCCCTGTATTTCTACTTCATGCATTTTGCAAAAATCAGCAATTTGTTTAAATGTAAGGGTAGTATTTTCAACTAACCAAACAGCAGTAGCCATTGGCATTAAAGGTGCATTTGACATTTAACTTTTATTTTCTGATTTAAAATTTTGAAATTTTTTATTAAATTTACTTATTCTTCCCTTGTCCATTAGTTTTTGCTTACCACCTGTCCATGCTGAGTGTGATTTTGGGTCAATCTCTAACTTTAAAACCTCACCCTCTTTTCCCCAGGTAGATTTTGTTTCAAATTGTGTTCCGTCAGTCATCTCAACTTTTATTGAATGATAATTAGGATGAATATTTTTTTTCATGACGAGACTTATAACAAAAGAATTTTCTAAAACAATTAAAAGTTATTCAATTTTTCTAACAATTTTATATTAATATCAGCACTAGAGGCAATAATTTTAATATTTTTATTGACTGACATATCAATTTCATTAATTATTCCACCAGCTTCTTTTACTAATATAATTCCTCCGGCAATGTCCCAGAGATTTAAATCGTTCTGGAAATATCCATCATATCTACCTGCTGCAACATAGGCCAAATCAAGAGCTGCACATCCTGATTTTCTATATAATAAATCAAACTCTGCTTTAATCTTTCCTCCAGTGACAAACAAACAATCATTAATCTGATTTTTTTTTGAAACTCTTACTCTGTGATTATTAAAATATGCACCGTTATTTTTTTCAGCAAAAAACATTTCGTTTTTAATTGGATCAAAAACTAGACCTGAAATTATTTCGTTATCTGATTTAAGAGCGATTGAAATTGCAAAATGTGGTATGCCATGTAAAAAATTTATAGTTCCATCAATTGGATCAATTATCCATGTATTGTTTTTATCTTTGTTAGTCTCTATTCCATGCTCCTCACTAATAATTGAATAATTTGGTCTAGCTTTTTTAAGCTCATCAATTATTATTTTTTCTGCTTTTAGATCTGAATTGGTAACAAAATCTAATGGACCTTTTTTAGAAACTTGTAATTTTTCGATTTCACCAAAATCTCTAATAAGAATTTTTGAAGCTTTCTCACTTGCTTTTATCATTATATTTAAGTTTGCAGATATTGATTTCACAGAATTAAACTTTTTTAATATATTCTAAATTTCTTGTATCAATAATAACATTATCTTCTGCCTCAATAAATGGAGGTACATTTATACTTAGGCCGTTTTCTAATATCGCAGGCTTATATGAAGATGAAACTGTTTGTCCTTTTAAAGCAACATCTGTTGATTTAATTTTACAATTGACTTGATTTGGTAAGGATACAGAAATTGGATTATCGTTATAAAAACTTATAGAAACTTCTAAATTTTCTGTAAGTAATTTACCTTTATCACCTATTATATCTTTTTTAACCTCAATTTGTTCAAATGATTTTGGATCAATGAAAAAATAATTATTTTCATCTTCATAAATATAATTAAAATTGGTTTCTTCTACAGACGCTTTCTCTACAGTTTCACTAGATCTAAATCTTTCATTAAGTTTTGTATTTTTGTTTACACTTTTCATTTCAACTTGAGCAAACGCACCACCTTTTCCAGGTTTAACGTGTTGCGTTTTTAAAACTTGCCATAAGTCATTTTTGTATTCCAAAAGCATTCCAACTCTTATTTCATTCGCATTTATTTTCATTTTAAATATTCAATTGTATCTACTGGTTTAAGTTTCTTATTATTCCAAATGTAACCTGAGATAGCCAAAAAGTCTGCTTTGTTCAACAAAAGTTTTTTGTAGTTTAGATTATTTATCCCGCCTATAGCAACAACATGAATATTAGCTGAGATTTTGAGTTTTTTTAATAATTGTAAATTCGCTTTATATTTTACTTTTTTTGTTTTTGAGGGGAAAAATGCTCCAAAGGCGATATAATCAGCACCATCATTTATCGCGTTTCTAGCAAATTTTAATGAATTGTGACAGGTTATTCCAATAATTTTATTGTTAATTAATTCTCGAGCTTCTTTAACACTTTTATCTTTCTGGCCCAAATGACATCCGTCAGCATTAATTTCTTTTGCTAGCCAAGGGCTATCATTTACTAAAAATTTCACATTTGTTTGTTTACAAATTTTTTTTATTTTTTTTCCAATTTCTATTTTTTTTTTTAAGGAGTAATTTTTAAATCTCATCTGAAAAAAGCTTATTTTTTTTGTTTTAAGAACTTCTTTTAGATCTCTATAAAAGTTTTTATAAACTTTATTGGGTGAGATAAGATATATAAATTTTTTCTTATTTATTCTCAAGTTCGCTCGACCATTTTCCTTGAGCAGCTAAACTACACATTTTAGCTCTGTGATCAAACACTGCTTGAGTGCCCTTAATATCTTGAGTATCTTTTGCCCAATGTTTTAATGCACTTTGCTGTAGAGCTCTTCCATATGAATAGGACATAATAAAATTTGTATTATTAAATTTATTTATTAGATTTAAATTTTTGGTTGCTTGAATTTCTGTTTGACCTCCAGAAAGAAAAGCTATACCAGGCACTTCTTTTGGAACCGATTCCCTTAAACACTTTACAGTAAGTTTAGCTGTGTCCTCATTTGATATTTGGTTTTTTGACTCTAATCCGGCAAGTATCATATTTGGCTTCAAAATTACTCCAGATAAATCAATTTTATGTAAAACTAACTCTTCAAAGCATTTTTTTATTACTTCTGATGTTTTATTGAAACAATCATCTGCAGAATGATTACCATCCATTAGAACTTCAGGCTCTACTATTGGAACCATTCCACACTCTTGAACTAATGCTGCGTATCTAGCTAGCGCGTGCGCATTAGATTTAATTGAAAGTTTGCTAGGATATTTTTTTGAAATATTGTATACCCCTCTCCATTTGGTAAATTTTGCTCCAAGTTTTGAATATTCTTTTAATCTTTCTCTTAAACCGTCTAAACCTTCAGTTATTTTTTCATCTGGACTTCCTGCCATTTGTTTAGCCCCTGTGTCAACTTTTATGCCAGCTATAGAGCCTACTTCAGAAAGAAGATTTGGAATACTTTTGCCATCACTTGAATTTTGTCTAATCGTCTCGTCGTATAAAATTACTCCTCCAATAAAATCACTAGTCCCTTTTGAAGAAAATAAAGTTTCTCTAAACAAGATTCTGTTTTTAGCACTTGACTCTACATTTACACTTTGTAATCTTTTAGTCATAGTTCCGGTGCTTTCATCAGCAGCAAGAATACCCTTACCTTTTTCTAAAATTTTGTGGGCTATTTTGTTTAACTCAGTCATAAATTGAGGGCTTTTATACCAGGAATTTCTTTACCTTCAAGATACTCTAAAAAAGCACCACCAGCAGTTGAAACAAAATTAAGTTTTTCTATCGCTTTGGTTTTATTTAACACCGCGATTGTATCTCCACCACCAGCAACAGAATAAATTTTATTTTTTAAATCACTAATTTTTTTTGCTATTGCTTTACTCCCAACTGCAAAATTAGGATTTTCAAAGTATCCTGCAGGCCCATTCCATAATACTGTTTTGCTTTTATCCAATATTGAATAAATTAAATCGATAGTTTTTGGTCCAATATCTAAAATAATGTCATCATTTTGTATGTCGGATAACTCTTTAATCATTGCTTTATCTTCTACCTTTTTACCAACTGCAACATCTATTGGAGATATAATTTTGCACTCATATTTTTTTGCTAAAGAGAAAATTTCGTCAATAATTAAATGATATTCTGTTTCATATATTGATTTACCAATATTGAAACCTTTATGTTTTAAAATATTATTGGCCATGCCTCCAACAAATATAAGATTTTCGAATTTAGGAATTAAATTTTTAATCACGGTTAATTTTGTTGAAATTTTTGAACCTCCTATAATACAAGTGATTGGTCTATCAATGTTTGATGTTACTTTACTTAATGCAGATATCTCTGTATCCATTTGTATTCCACAGTATGAAGGTAAAAATTTTGTGATTTTATCCACTGAGGCATGAGCTCTATGTGAACAAGAAAATGCATCATTAACGTATATTTCTCCTAAATTAGACAGAGTTTTGGCAAACTCTTCATCGTTTTTTTCCTCTTGCTCATAAAATCTAATATTTTCTAAAAAAATAATTTTGTCATTTTCTTTTTTGAAAATAAAATTTGAACCAAAATTAAAAATTCTTTCATCAACTAGTTCAATTTCTTTATTAAGTTTCTTTTTAAGATAATGACAAACAGGTAACATAGATAAAGATTTGTCAATTTTACCTTTAGGTCTTCCTATGTGAGAAATAATAATTATTTTTGCTTTTTTTTTATTAGATAATTTAAAGTAAGCAAAATCTTATCTATTCTAGTTGTATCAAGAATTTTGCCATCTTTTAATGGAACATTTAAATCAAGTCTTAACAAAACTTTTTTATTATTTAAATCATCTAAATCTTCAATTTTTTTCATAAGTTATCTTTAATTGAAGTTTTTAGATAAATAGAGTGCTATATCACACATTCGATTTGAAAAACCCCATTCATTATCATACCAGGCCGAGATTTTTCCCATATGTTTTTCTACAACATTTGTTAAAGAAGTATCGACTATCGCTGATGCCGAATTGTGATTAAAGTCAATTGAAACTAATTTTTCATGAGAAACATCTAAAATTTTTTTAAGATTCTTTTTTGAAGCAAGTTCAAAAGCTTTATTAATTTTATCTTTAGTTATCTCTTTTTTTGTGCAAAAAACTAATTCAATCAGTGAAACATTAGGTGTGGGAACTCTCATAGCCACACCTTCCAGTTTACCTTTTAAACTTGGAATTATTTCTCCTATAGCTTTAGAGGCACCGGTAGATGTTGGAACTATTGATTGACTCGCTGATCTTGCTCTTCTAGGATCTTTATGTGAATTATCTAAAATTCTTTGGTCACTTGTAAAAGCATGTATCGTAGTCATAAAACCTTTTTCAATTTCAAAATTTTTGTTTAAAACATTTACGACTGGAGCCAAACAATTTGTTGTACAAGATGCTGCTGAAATAACTTGATCATCTTTAGATAAAATTTTTTCGTTTACACCATACACTATTGTTTTATCTGCATTCTTACATGGAGCTGAAACAATTACTTTTTTGGCACCATTATTTATGTGAGCTAAGATTTTTTCTTTTGAGTTAAATTTACCAGTGCATTCAAATACATAGTCTACACCAAATTTATTCCAGTTGATTTTATCGATTGATATTTCTTGAGAAAAAGTTATTTTTTTTTTTATTAATTATTAAATGTTTTTCATCAAAATTTAGATCTGCATTAAGCTTGCCGTGTATAGAGTCATACTTAATTAGTGCGCAGGTAGTTGCTGAATTTGATCTATTATTTATGTGCTGAATTTTAAGGTTTTTATTTTTACTTTCTATAATTGATCTTATAACCATCCTGCCAATTCTGCCCATTCCATTAATACCAATTTTAATTGTCATTTTATTTTTTCATTATTTTTTTTGATTTATTCGCTATATTTGCATTTATTAAACCAAAATATTTAAAAATATCTTTATATGGAGCACTCTTTCCAAAATTATTGACCCCGAATGCAGCACCGTTTGCTCCAATATATTTTTTCCAACAATCGGTAGATCCAGCTTCTATAGATATTTTAAATTTAGTTTCATTTAAAATTTTATTTCGATATGAATTTGATTGTAAATCGAATAGCTCCATACAAGGCATTGATATTACTTTTGAATATATTTTTTCTTTGGCCAATTTATGACTTGTTTCAATTGCCAAATTCACCTCAGAGCCACTAGCAATTATTGTTAATCCTATTTTTTTATTTGTTCTCATTAGTTCATAAGCTCCCAAAGAACATTTATTAGTTTTTGAGTAGGTTTTTCTTACTGGTTTAAGATTTTGCCTCGTTAAAGATAAAATACTTGGAGTTTTAGAACTTTTTAAAGCATGTTCCCAACATTCAATTGTTTCAGTTCTATCAGCTGGTCTAAAAACATTTAAATTTGGTATCGAACGTAAACCAGATAACTGTTCTATTGGTTGGTGTGTTGGGCCATCTTCTCCTAAACCGATTGAGTCATGAGTCATGACATAAATTACCCTCTTTTGCATTAATGCTGATAATCTTATTGAAGGTTTGCAATAATCAGAAAAAATTAAGAATGTGCCTCCATACGGAATTATATTACTATGGAGCGCTAGACCGTTCATCACTCCACTCATTGCATGCTCCCTTACTCCATAATGGATATAATTTCCACTGAAGTCGCCTGGTTTAATTATTTTATGATTTTTTGTTTTTGTATTATTTGATCCCGCTAAGTCAGCAGAACCGCCAATTAATAAATTATTTTTTTTTGTTAATGCATTTAAAGTAAATTCTGAACATTTCCGCGTAGCTAGATCTTTTTTATCACTTAAAGCAATTTTTTTTTCAGTTTTTAAAATACTAGTAAAATTATTTTTTAAAAATTTATTATATTTTTTAGTGTTTTTTTTAAATTTTCTATTCCATCTTTTTTCTTTAATTTCACCTTTTCTACCTATCTCCCTCCATTTATTAAGTAATTTTTTGGGAACTTCAAAAGGCTTATAATTCCAATTTAGTTTTTCTCTTACAAGTTTTATTTCATCAAATCCCAATGGGCTACCATGAACAGAAGCTTTACCTGATTTATTTGGTGATCCATAACCAATTTTTGTTTTACATGATATAATAGATGGTTTTTTTGAGTATTGAGCTTTTTTTAATGCTTGAAATATTTTTTTTTCATTATGTCCGTCTATATCAAAATAATTCCAACCATAAGATTCAAATCTTTTTTTATAATCATCTGAAACTGCAAGATTTGTTGGTCCATCTATTGAAATAGAATTATTGTCAAAAAGCATAATTAAGTTTTTAAGTTTTAAATGACCTGCGAGACTCATGGCTTCATGACTAATTCCCTCCATTAAGCACCCATCACCTGCCAGGACATACGTTTTATGATTAAGTAAATTTTTTCCTAATTTTTTTTTTCAATACTTCCTCAGCTATCGCAAAACCAACAGCATTAGCTATACCCTGACCAAGAGGACCTGTTGTAGTTTCAATTCCAGTTTTTGGGTGGTACTCAGGGTGTCCAGCACAGATAGAATTCATTTGTCTAAATTTTTTAATACTGTTAATTGAAACACTTTTATATCCAGTTAAATAAAGCAAAGAATATAAAAGCATTGATCCATGACCAGCAGATAAAATAAACCTATCTCTATTTAACCAGTCTGGATTTTTAGGATTAAAATTAAGAAAATTTTTAAATAAAACCGTAACCACGTCAGCCATACCCATGGGCATTCCTGGGTGGCCAGAATTTGCTTTTTGAACTGCATCTATCGATAGAAATCTGATGCAATTGGCTAAATCGTAGTTTTGTTTATTCAAAATTATCCTGTGTAGACTTAGAAGAATCTATTTAATATTATAAATATATATATATGAATTCTCTTATCGAAAAAGAAAAAAAATTAAGTTTAGTTTTGTCAAAATTAAAAAACTTAAATCTTAGCAATAAAGACATAGAAAGCAGTATCGAAGATTTAAACAATAAAAAAAATCAATTAGAAATTGAAAAAAAAGACTTAGAGGATAAATACAGAAATTTAAAAGAGGATCATGATAATTTATCAAAAAAATTAATAGAGATAAAAAACAAAGAAAAATCAGACCAAAAAAAACAAATAGAGTTTTCTGAAAAAATTGATGAATTAAATCAAGAAACAGATACTCTATTGGAAGAGATAGATAAATGGCAAACGTAAGTATTAAATTTAATGGCAAAGAATTTTTATTGTCCTGTGATGATGGTCAAGAGGAACACCTAGAGGAGCTTTTGATACAGTTGAACCAAAAATTTAATCAACTTAAAAATGATTTAGGAAATTTAGGTGAAAACAAATTACTTTTGATAACAGCAGTTAAGATAATGGACGAGTATTATGAGACTAAAAAAAATATTGAACAGAAGAGAGATGAACTGAAAGAACTCTCAAATAAATTTAGAGAGTTAAAGAGTTTAGTTTATGATTATAGAGATAAAAAAGAAGATGAAATAAAAAATTTGAATGAGAAACATTATAATTTAAAATTAGAGATAGAAAACAATCAAAAAAGTTACGAAAAATTATTAGATCAAACAGCAGATGAAATATCAACTTTTCTAGAAAAAGTGAATTTAGAAAAATTATCTTAAGTATATTAGTGAAAAAATTAGAACTCAGAAAACAATTTCTTAATTTAAGAAAAAAAAACTATAGAGCAAATTTATCTATTAGTCCAAATAGATTTGTTAGATTTTTAAAAAAAAAAAATATAAAATCAAAAAAAGTAGGCGGTTATTTCCCTTATAATAATGAAATGAGTGTTCTAAATATTTTGGAATTTTTAGAGAAAAAAAAATATCATATTTCGTTACCAGTTATTGGTAAAAAAAATTCAATGAATTTTATTAGATGGTCTCATATTGAACCATTAAAGATAAATAAATATGGCATACCAGAACCGTTATCTCTAAATAAAATTAAACCAGATATATTACTTATACCTTTAGTAGCCTTTGATAATAGATTAAATAGACTTGGTTATGGAGGAGGTTTTTATGATAGGTATTTATCAAAGCTACAGAAAAATTCTAAAATTATAAAAATAGGTATAGGATTTTCTTTTCAAAAAGTTAAACATTTACCAATTAATAAGCATGATCAAAAACTTGATTATATAATTACAGAAAAAAATTTTTTTGAATGAAAATTTTATTTTTAGGTGATGTAGTTGGTGCTTCTGGTTGTTCAAAAATAATAGATAACTTGAAATCAGAAATAAGAAAAAACAATATTGATTTTGTAATAGTCAATGGCGAAAACTCTGCACAACAGGGTGTGGGTCTAACAAAAAAAACTTGTAATGATTTTTTTGATAGTGGAGTAAATGTTATTACATCTGGCAATCATGTTTGGGATCAAAAGGAAATAATGAGTTATATTGATAATGAGAGAAGATTGCTAAGACCTTATAATCTTTTTGAACCTTCGCCCGGGAAGGGTTTTGAAATTTTTATATCAAATAATGGAATCAAGATTGGGGTACTGAACTTGATGGGGAATGTGTTTATGAAAAAATGTGAGGATGTATTTGAGGCTGCAAAAAATTTTTTAAAAAAACATAAATTAAAAGAGGATTATGATTTTTTAATTGTCGATTTTCATGGAGAAATTACTAGTGAAAAAAATGCCATGGGTCATTTTTTTGATGGTAAAGCTACTCTATTGGTAGGAACTCACACCCACATCCCAACTAATGATGCTCGAATTTTGAAAAGTGGGACAGCTTATCAGACTGATGCAGGAATGTGTGGTGATTATGATTCTGTTATAGGAATGAATAAAGAAAACTCAATAAATAGATTTTTGAAAGAAAATTCATCAAAACATTTTCCAGCAGAAGGAGAAGCCACTTTAAGTGGAGTTATTGTTGATTGTAATATAGAAACTGGATTAGCAAAGGATATAAAAAGTTATATTTTTGGAGGACAACTAAAAAATACATAATCTATTATGGCAGGACATTCACATTGGGCAGGCATAAAACATAAAAAAGGAAAAGCAGATAAGCAAAGATCAAAATTATTTTCTAAGCTTTCAAAAGAGATTACTGTAGCTGCAAAATTAGGAGATAAAGATCCATCAATGAATCCTCGTCTCAGATCTGCAATACAAGCAGCAAGGTCCGCTAATATGCCAAAAGATAACATAGAAAGAGCAATTGACAAATCTAATGTTAGCTCTGGTATAAATTTTGAAAATTTAAGATATGAAGGATTTGGACCTGAGAAAGTTGCTGTTATAGTGGAAGCTTTAACTGATAATAAAAATAGAACTGCATCAAATATTAGAACAATTTTTCAAAAATCAGGAGGTAGTTTAGGTACTCAGGGCTCAGCATCTCATAATTTCAATCAAATTGGCGTAATAAAGATTAGCAAAGATGAAATTTCAGATGATGAAATTTTTGAATTAGCAACGGAGTCTGGCGCAGAGGAATGTTTAGCTAAGGATGAATTTCACGAGATACAATGTTCAGTCAATGAAATATACAATGTAAAAAAAAATTTAGAAAAAAAAATAAACAATTTTATTTCTACTAATATTGAATGGCTGCCATTGAATAGTGTTAAAGTTTCAAAAGAAAATGAGGAAAATTTGATAAATTTTTTTGAAACACTAGAAGATGATGATGATGTACAAAATATTTTTTCTAATGCAGAATTAAAGATAAGTTAATGCTAATAATTGCTATAGACCCTGGAATATCTGGATCAATATGTTTTTTTGAGGATGGCGAAATTTTAGATGTAATTGAGATGCCTACTATGACAGAAGGCAAGAAAAATAAGAAACAAGTAAATGGATCTCAAATTTACAATGAGATTTTAAAGAAGATAAAATTGACAGATAAAAAAAATGTTAGAGTAATTATAGAACAAGTTTCAGCAATGCCAGGTCAAGGTGTAACTAGTATGTTTAACTTTGGTCAATCTTTTGGTATTTTAAAGGGTATTTGCTCAGCAATGCAGCTTCCAATGTTTTTTGTTAGACCAGCTAAATGGAAGAAATATTTTAATTTGATAAACTCTGAAAAAGACGCAAGTAGAACAAAAGCTATAGAAATATTTCCTTATTTCTCCTCAAATTTAGCAAAAAAAAAGGATACAAATAAAGCGGATGCTATTTTAATCGCTAGTTATTATTATGAAACATTCAGTCTCGATAAATAGGATGATTTCTTAGTCAAATTGATGACACAATTGAGTGTGAGAAGATAATTTATGGAAGCAGATATTTCATCTCAAGCAGTAGGTTTAGCATCTAGTGCAGATTTTTCATTAATGAACCTTTTTATCAGAGCCGACATTATAGTAAAATCCGTAATAGTTATATTAATTGTCTGTTCAGTTTATTCTTGGGCTATAATTATTGAAAAAATAAGGTTATTTAAAAAAATTAATATCTCGTCAGAAGAATTTGAGGAAAAATTTTGGAGATCAAAGTCTGCCGAGACTTTTTATAATAATTTATCAGTAAATGTTGAAGATCCAATGGCCTTATTATTCAGAGAGTCCATGCAAGGATTGCTTAAGTCAAAATCAAAAACAAATTTAGCTGAAAAGATGGGAGGTATTCTTGAAGTTGGAATAGAAAAACAAATGTCAAAAATTGAGAAAGGATTTACTTTTTTAGCTACTGTTGGGTCAACTGCACCATTTATAGGTTTATTCGGAACGGTTTGGGGGATAATGAATTCTTTTCAATCAATTGCTATTTCAAGAAACACAAGTCTTGCTATTGTGGCACCAGGAATAGCCGAAGCATTATTTGCAACTGCTCTTGGATTATTAGCAGCAATACCAGCAGTTGTAGCTTACAATCGGTTCAATAATGACTCAAAAAAATATTTTCAAAAACTTGAAAGTTTTTCAAAAAGGTTTCTATCAATAATTTAATTACAAAATGGCATTTAAATTAAATCGTTCAGGAAAGGAGCCAATGAGTGAAATCAACGTAACACCGTTTGTAGATGTTATGTTAGTATTGCTAATTATTTTTATGGTTACTGCACCACTATTAACTGTGGGTGTACAAGTTGATTTACCAGAAAGTTCAGCAGACTCTCTCCCTGAGGAACAAGAGCCATTAACTTTAACTATAAATTCAAAAGGAGAAATTTATATACAAGAGTCAAAAGTTGAATATGATAAAATAATTGCAAAAGTTTTAGCAGTATCAAAAAACAGAACAGACACTCGTATATATGTAAGAGGTGATAAAACAATTAATTATGGCAGAGTTTTAGAAATTATGGGACTTCTCTCAGGATCAGGTTTTACAAAAGTAGCTTTAATTTCAGAGCCTTACAAAGAAAGGTAAATTTGAAGTGAATAGAAGTATTATAATATCTTCTGTTTTACACATAATTATAATAATTTTGACAGCTATGAGCCTTCCTTTTTTATCAAAAAAAGCAATTGATTTACCTCCGATTGTATCAATTGAACTAATTCAAATAACTGAAAAAACAAACATACCATTTGCTCCTAAAGCTAAAAAGATTATTGAGGAAGTTAAAAAGAAAGAAAAAAAATTAGTTTCTGAGCAAGCTCCACCCAAAAAAGTAAAAAAGAAAAAACCAGACTCTGTCCCTATGCCTGAGGATTTATTAAAGAAAGTTGAAAAAGAGCAAGACGATACCCAAAATCCTGAAAAAATAGACACTGAAGTAAAGCAAGTTTCAGAATTTGAAAAAGATGAATTATTTGATCCAAATAATATAGCTGCGCTGATTGATAAGTCTAAAGAGGAGACAGCTAGTGTTGTTAAGAAAACAGATCAAGTTACTCAAGACCAAGAAAAAAATTTCGAAAATACTGGACTTTCTTTAAGTGAAGAAGATGCTCTTAAGGCTCAAATTTTTGGTTGCTGGAGTATTCCATTAGGCTTGCCGTACAATGAAAATTTATTAGTAAGAATAAAACTTGAATTAAAACCCGATGGATCTGTTCTTAAATCTGAAATACTAGACCATGCTAGAATGAATAGACCTGGGCAAGGATTTTATAAGGTTTTAGCAGAAAGTGCCTTGAGAGCAATTAAATTATGTCAACCATTAAGAGTGCCTAGCACTGGATATGAAAGATGGAAAGAGTTACAATTAAATTTTGATGCGAGAGAAATGTTAGAAGGTTAGAATGAAAAGTATTTTGAAAAAATTTTTAATATCAACATTTATATTATATTTTCCAATTAATTCTTTTGCATTAATAGAAGTTGATATAACAAGGGGAAATTTAAATCCTCTACCAGTAGCTATTTCACCTTTATCAGTTGATGAAAAATCAAGAAAAAGTTTTGAAAAAATAATTGATAAAAAAAATATAGGAGAAGAAATTTCATCTATTGTAGAAAATAATTTGAAAATTTCAGGTCTATTTAATCCATTAAATAAAGATGCTTTTCTTCAAGCTCCAGATATTGCAAACTTAAAACCTCGATTCGAGGATTGGAATTTAATAAAAGCTCAAGCCTTAATAACGGGAAAAGTAAGTAATGTTGAAAATAAGTTAAGAGTAGAATTTAGGTTATGGGATGTCCTTGCAGGAAAAGAAATGATGGCTCTTGCTTTTACCACAGTTCCAACAAATTGGAGAAGAGTAGGGCATATTATTTCAGATAAAGTATATGAAAGATTGACTGGTGAAAAAGGATATTTCGACACAAGAATTATCTATGTTGCAGAAGAGGGACCAAAAACGAAACGAATAAAGAAATTAGCGATAATGGATCAAGATGGCGCAAACAATAAGTTTTTAACTTTAGGTAATGAATTAGTTTTAACTCCAAGATTTAATCCAACAAGTCAAATGGTAACTTATCTTTCTTATTTTAGAAATTTACCGAGAGTTTATTTGCTTGATATTGAAACTGGCATGCAAGAAGTAGTTGGAGATTTTCCTGGAATGACCTTTGCACCAAGATTTTCTCCAGACGGAAAAAAGATTATTATGAGTTTTGCAAAAGATGGTAATTCTGACATTTATACAATGGACCTAGAGAATAGAATCGTTGAAAAAATTACTAATCATCCTTCAATTGATACATCACCTTCTTACTCTCCAAATGGAAAATATATTTGCTTCAATTCTGATAGAAGTGGTTATCAACAAATTTATGTAATGAAAAGTGATGGAACTAATGTAAAAAGAATTTCTTTTGGCAATGGAATTTATGGAACTCCAGTTTGGTCACCAAGAGGAGACTTAATAGCTTTTACAAAATTACATAAAGGAAAATTTTATATAGGTGTAATGAGGACTGATGGAAGTGGTGAAAGATTGTTGACGGAAAATTTTTATCAAGAAGCCCCCTCTTGGTCACCTAATGGGAGAGTTTTAATTTTTTATAGAGAAACAAAAACAGATGAAAAAGGTGAAGGTTTTTCAGCAAAATTATGGTCAATAGACCTTACTGGGTATAATGAAAGAATGGTTAAAACTCCTACTGATGGTTCAGACCCATCATGGTCATCATTATTAAGTAATTAGTGTTAAATCGCTTGATTTTTTAACTTGAAACCTCTAATTAGGTGTGAAAATATCTAAGTATTAGAAATATTGATCAAGGAGTAATAATGAAATTAAACAAAATTCTAAAAAATTTACTTTTGGTTGTTGCAACGTGTTTAGCATTAAGTGCATGTGCAACGAAAAAAGTTTCAACAGGTCAAATGCAAGGTGACGTTTATACAGGTACAGATACTGTAGAGTATTTAGCTTCAGGTGTTCCTGATAGAGTTTTCTTTGCAACAAATGAGTCAGTTTTAACTACGGCATCAAGAGAGACATTAAGAAAACAAGCTGCTTGGTTAAGAAAGAATTCTGACGTTACAATTGTATTAGAAGGTCATGCTGATGAAAGAGGTACTAGGGAATATAACTTAGCTTTAGGCGAGAGAAGAGCTAACGCAGCTAAAGATTATTTAATGACATATGGTATTTCATCTGACAGAATATCTGTTTTAAGTTATGGAAAAGAAAGACCAGTAGACTCTGGATCTAACCCACTAGCTTGGTCAAAAAACAGAAGATCAGTTACAGTCAAAGCTAACTAATCAATATTTTTATTTAAAGACCCCTTAATTTATCTAGTTAGGGGGTCTTTTTTTTGCCATTATTATAATCATAAATAATTTTAATGAATTTAAAAAAGCTAATATTTGCAAAAATAATTTTCTTATTAAGTTTTCTTGTTAACCTAAATTCTCTAGCAGATAATCACAATATTTATGAAACTCTAGAATTAATCCAAAAAGACATCAAAACTCTTGAAAGAGCAGTTTACTCAGGATCTATAGAGACAACAAATGATAATCAAAGTTTATCAGATTTGAATAATAATTCTGAGGATGTTTTAACAAGACACTTATTAAAATTGTCAGAGATAGAAAACCAATTTCAGGAGCTTACTAATAGATTTGAGGAGATAAATTTTAAATTAGATAAATTATCAAATAGATTATCTAAAGTTCAAGCTGATAATCAAATAAGGTTTCAAGATATTGAAGTTGTTTTAAGTTCAGATGATGTTAACAAAAAAATTTCGAAAAAAGTAATTTCAGATGAAAACAAAGAATTGCCTGGATCATCTGAACCACAAGATTTAGGTTCTGTATCATACAAAGATACTGAGACTAATGAAACAACTCAACAAATACAATCAGTCGAAACAACAGCGTCTATAGTTACTGAAACTTTTCAAGCAGAAGAAAAAATTTTGCCAGATGAAAGTCCAAATAAACAGTACGAATTTGCTACAAGTTTTTTAAAAGTTGGAGATTATCCAACAGCAGAGAGGGCTTTTAGAGAATTTGTTTTATCTAATCCAGATCATGAGCTCGCCGGAAATGCACAATATTGGTACGCAGAAACTTTTAGAATAAGACAACTCTATACTGATGCTGCATCAGCATATTTGGAGGGATATCAAAAGTATCCTAAAGGGGAAAAAGCTCCAATAAATTTATTGAAATTAGGTGTATCGATGGTTCAAATTGGAGAAAAAGATCAAGGATGCAAAATGATAAATGGTGTTGAAAAACAATATCCAAAAGCTAATCAATCTGTTATCCAAAAAGCTAAATATGAGTCTCAAAAATTTGAATGTAATCAAAACTCCTAAACAATTAAAATTTAAATTATCTAATAAGAAAATTAAAAAATTATATAACTTTTTTGAGGAAAATTTTAATATTAAAGAAGATTTCGTTGTCGCTATATCTGGAGGTCCTGATAGTCTTGCTTTGGCTTTTTTGACTAAAATTTACTCTATTAAAAATAAATTAAATCCTAGATATTTCATAGTGGACCATAAATTAAGAAAGGATTCAACTAAAGAGGCAAATAAAGTAGTGAAAGTTCTAAAGAGTTACAATATTAAAGCTGATATATTAACTTGGAGTGGAAAAAAACCCTTACAAAATATTCAATCAGTAGCCAGAAATAAAAGATATGACCTATTATTATCAAGTTGTAAAAAATTAAGAATCAATAATTTAATTGTCGGTCATCATTTAGATGATTTATTTGAAAATTTTTTCATACGAATGATAAGAGGCAGTGGATTAAAAGGTTTAGTTTCATTAGAGAAAGAAACAAAGTTAAACTCAATTAATTTGATACGACCTTTGTTGAGATTCAGTAAAAAAGATCTAGAATTTATTTCAAATTATGTTTTTAATTTTTTTGTGAATGACCCCTCTAATGAGAATAAAGCTTTCAAGAGGATCAAAATAAGATCAATTTTGAATCAATTCAAAAAAAGTGGCTTAGATAAAGACAAATTATTTTTAACATTAAAAAATTTAAAAAGCTCAGATCAAGCCTTAAAATTCTATATTGAAAAAAATAAAAAAAAAAATTCTTTTTTCAATGTAGGTAAAAAGTGTCTTATTCTAAATGAAAGTTTTTTCAATAATCCTTATGAGGTAGTATTTAGGTCCTTTTCTGATTCGTTAAAAAAAATTGGAGGCAGGTATCATTCTCCAAGGGGAAAAAAAATTGACTATATTTTAAATAAAATTAAAAAAAACACCTTAAACAAAGAAACATTGGCTGGTTGTGTGATAAAAAGGGTCAATCAGACAGTATTAATTAATAAAGAGAACTAATTTTGACACTTGTTTAATTTAGAATAATTCTTATCTTATACCACATGAATTTTAAAAACTTAGCGATGTGGGCAATTATAGTTTTTCTAACTATTGGTCTCTATAATATGTTTAAAAACCCTCAAGCAAACGTCAGAGGCGGAAATCAAATAATTTTTTCAGATTTCTTAACATCTGTTGATAATGGTGAGATATTAAAAGTTGAAATTCAAGGAAATAATATTAAAGGAGTTTATTCAAACGGAAATAGTTTTTCTACTTATGCTCCAAATGATCCAAACTTAATTGAAAAACTTTCTGATAAGGGAGTAAGTATATCTGCTGCACCTTTGGACGAAAAAATGCCTTCCTTGTTTGGTGTCCTTTTGTCTTGGTTCCCAATGCTATTGTTGATAGCTGTTTGGATTTTTTTCATGCGCCAAATGCAAGGAGGACGAGGTGGGGCAATGGGTTTTGGTAGATCAAAAGCCAAGATGATGAACGAATTGAAAGGTAAAGTAACTTTTAATGATGTTGCTGGTGTTGAAGAGGCAAAAGAAGAAGTAGAGGAGATTGTTGAATTCTTAAAAGATCCAAAAAAATTTAGTAGACTTGGAGGAAAAATTCCAAGAGGAGCATTATTAGTTGGTCCACCAGGAACAGGTAAAACTTTATTAGCGAGAGCAATAGCTGGTGAGGCACAAGTTCCATTTTTTACAATTTCAGGTTCAGATTTTGTAGAGATGTTTGTAGGTGTTGGAGCCTCAAGAGTTAGAGATATGTTTGAACAAGGTAAAAAAAATGCGCCATGTATAATTTTCATTGATGAGATAGATGCTGTTGGTAGAAGTAGAGGAGCTGGTTTAGGTGGTGGGAATGATGAGAGAGAACAAACTTTAAACCAATTGTTAGTAGAGATGGATGGTTTTGATACAAATGAGGGAGTAATAATTATTGCAGCAACAAACAGACCAGATGTTCTTGATCCAGCTTTGTTAAGACCAGGTAGATTTGATAGACAGGTAGTGGTTGCAAACCCTGATATTATTGGAAGAGAAAAAATTTTAAAAGTTCATGTAAAAAAAATTAAAATGGCTCCAGATGTTAATTTGAGAACTATTGCAAGAGGGACGCCTGGATTTTCAGGCGCAGATTTGGCTAACTTAGTTAATGAGGCAGCATTGTTAGCAGCAAGAAAAAATAAAAGAATAGTCACTTTAATTGAATTTGAAGAGGCCAAAGATAAAGTTATGATGGGCTCAGAGAGAAGGTCAATGGTAATGACAGAAGAGGAAAAAACACTTACTGCCTATCATGAGGCGGGCCATGCGATTGTCACTATCAATGAAAGCGCAGCATATCCAATTCACAAAGCTACAATTATTCCTAGAGGCAGAGCGTTAGGAATGGTAATGCAACTACCCGAGAGAGATGAGCTTTCTCAAACTAGAGAGCAACTTCATGCGCAATTAGCTATAGCTATGGGCGGTAGAGTAGCTGAAGAAATAATTTTTGGGGAAGATAAGGTAACGACAGGAGCTGCTAGTGATATTGAGCAAGCAACAAAAAGAGCTAGAGCAATGGTGATGAAAGCAGGTTTAAGCAAAGAATTGGGTCCAGTAGCTTATGGGGAAAACGAGGAGGAGGTTTTTCTTGGAAGATCTGTAGCTAAACAACAAAACATGTCTGAAGAGACTGCAAGAAAAGTAGACTCAGAAATAAGAAAAATAGTTGATAAAGGTTATGAAAGAGCTAGAAAAATATTGACTGAAAAAATTGATGACCTTCATAAACTTGCAAAAGCTTTATTAACTTATGAAACATTATCCGGTGATGAGATTGAAAATTTGATTAATAAAAACGTTTATCCAACTGATAAACAAGGTCTTAAAGTTGATGATGAAGATAAAGGTTCAGCTTTGAGCTCGATGGGTTTAAAGCCTAAAATAGTCCATTAAAGTTTTATGGAAAGATATTACACAAGAGTGTGTAATTTCTATTATGGCAATCAATCTAAAAATCTTGTAGCAAGAAAAAAAGCTATTCCACTGCATCAACTTAAAGAAGTTTCTTTTGATCAAATAGAAATAATAACTAGAAAGTCAAAAAAAATAATTCATATTGATCAGATAAAAAACTTGTCTAAATTATTAAAAAAAAAGATTATTTTAGATTTAAAAAAAATAAGATCAAAAAAAAAAAATTTCTCAAATTTTAATTTTCAAAAAATTCCAAATATTCTAGGTATATTAAATTTAACACCAGATAGTTTTTCAGATGGTGGAAAATTTAATTCAAAAAAAAAAAAGTTTGAAACATGCAATCTATCTTTTAAGTAGTGGTGCGAACCTGATAGATGTTGGAGGCGAGTCAACAAGGCCTGGATCAAAAACAGTAAATGAAAGTTTAGAATGGAGTAGAATTAATCATATTTTAAAGTCATTAAGTAAAAAGATTCCATTATCTCTTGATACTAGAAAATCTAAAATAATGAAAAAAGGTATTGATATAGGGGTTGAGTTGATTAATGACGTGTCAGGTTTAAGTTTCGACATAGAAACTATCAATGTACTAAAAAAATCTAAGATTCCATTTGTGATACATCATTCCCAAGGAACACCTGAAGATATGCAAATAAAACCTAAATATAAAAATGAGATATTAGATATATACGATTTTTTTGAAGAAAAAATAAAATTATTAAGATCAATAGGCATAAAACATAACAATATTATTTTAGACCCTGGGATAGGTTTTGGAAAAAATTTGAAACATAATATGAGTCTAATAAACAATATTTCTATTTTTCATGCACTTGGTTTTCCTATACTTGTTGGTAATTCAAGAAAAAAATTTATTAAGGAATTAGTTGAGAAAAATGATAGTAAATTTCGTATTGGAGGAACGATAGCTTCCTCTATCTATCTTATGATGCAAGGGGTTCAAGTACTAAGAGTTCACGATGTTAATGAGATAATACAAAGTTTAAAAGTTTTTAAAAAATTAATTAATAATTAATGACAAAAAAATATTTTGGTACCGACGGTATTAGGGGGGCTATCAATAGTAAAAATATAAATGGAGACATGTTTTTTAAATTTGGATTAGCAAGTGGAACATATTTTAAATCTCAAAAAAAAAGAAAACAAACAGCAATAATTGCTAAAGATACAAGATTATCAGGCTATAGCTTAGAACCTGCGTTAGTATCTGGTTTGGCCTCAGCTGGAATGCACGTTTATACGTTAGGGCCTCTTCCCACTAATGGTTTGGCTATGTTAACAAAAGTTATGAATGCAAATATGGGTATAATGATTACTGCATCTCATAATCCACATTACGACAATGGTTTAAAACTTTTCGGTCCTGATGGAATGAAATTATCAGATAAAATTGAGAAGAAAATTGAAGGCCTTATAGATAAAAAAATTACAAAAAATCTTTCACAACCAGAAAAACTAGGAAGAGTAAAAAGATTAGAAACTGGAACCAAAGATTATATTAAAATATTAAAAAGAAATTTTACAAAAGAATTTAATCTTAGGGGGCTTAGAATTGTAATTGATTGTGCAAATGGAGCAGGCTATAAAGCAGGACCTGCGTTATTGAAGTCATTGGGGGCAAAAGTTATATCAATCGGTGTAAAACCTAATGGTCTAAATATTAATAAAAATTGTGGTTCAACTTTTCCAGAAAAAATTAGATCTGCAGTAAGAAAACACAAAGCAGATATTGGCATCTCATTAGATGGTGATGCTGACAGAATTATAATGTGTGATGAAAAAAGCAATATTATTGATGGAGATCAAATAATTGCGGCTTTGGCGACAAGATGGAAAAGTAAAAAAATGCTTAAAGGAGGTGTAGTAGGAACACTCATGTCTAATTATGGTCTTGAAAAATTTTTTAAAAAAGAAAATATAAAATTTATACGTGCAGACGTTGGTGATAGGTATGTTAAAGAAAAAATGCAAAAAAATAAATTTAATTTGGGTGGCGAACAGTCGGGTCATATCATATTAGGGAAATTTGCAACAACAGGGGATGGTTTATTAGTTGCTCTAGAATCATTATTTGCATTAAGAAAAGGAAAAAAAGCTAGTGAATTTTTTAATAAATTTAAAAAAATACCTCAACTGTTAAAAAATATCGAAGTGAAAGATAAAAATATAATTAAAAAACCTAGTATTAAACGTGCCATAAAGCTAGCTGAAAAAACAATAAAAGGTAAAGGGAGAATTTTAGTTAGAAAGTCTGGGACAGAAGCAAAAATTAGAGTAATGGGAGAAAGTAATAATATATCTCTTCTTTCTAAATGTTTAAATATTATTATAAAAAAAATAAAATAATTTGAAACCGAGGTCAAAAATATTAATTATTGCTGGATCTGATTCATCAGGTGGCGCAGGTATTCAGGCAGATGTAAAAACAGCTACTTGCTTAGGAATTTATGCTATGACATCAGTGACAGCTGTAACTATTCAAAATACAAAAGGTGTTAAATCTATTGTGCCAATTCCGCCTGATCAAATTTATAAGCAAATAGTTTATACAGCCAAAGACATTAAACCAGACTCGATCAAAATTGGAATGTTACATTCAACAAAAGTGATAAACAATGTAATGAAATCTTTACAAAAAATTAGAACTAAAAAAGTTATTTTAGATCCTGTAATGGTAGCAAAAGGAGGATCAAAACTTATAAATGAAAAAGCTATTAAATTGATGAAAAAAAAATTACTTAAAAAAGTTTTATTAATAACACCAAATGTCCCAGAGGCTGAAATTTTAACTGGCCTAAAAATATCAACTAAAGAGGAAATGATCATTGCATCAAAGAAATTAATAAAGTCTGGTGCTAAAAATGTTTTGATTAAGGGAGGACATTTAAACTCTAAAAAAGTTTATGATATTTTTGTTAATAAAAATGAAATTAAAATATTTTCTAGTAATAGATTTAAAACTAAAAACACTCATGGTACAGGTTGTACATTATCAACGGCAATTACTTCTTTTTTATCATGTGGAAAAACTCTAAAGAAGTCTTGTGAGCTAGGAATTAAATATGTAAATTCAGCAATATTAACTAACCCTAAAATTGGAAAAGGACATGGTCCAATCAATCATCTTAATTCGATTAAATTAAAAAAAATATTTAAATAATGAAAAATGTTGCTGTAGTAGGTTCACAATGGGGAGATGAAGGAAAAGGTAAGATTGTAGACTGGTTATCGGAACAAGCAGATATAGTAGTTAGATTTCAAGGAGGTCATAATGCTGGACATACTCTTGTGATAGACGGCATTACATATAAGCTTAGATTATTGCCTTCAGGCATTGTTAGAAAAAATAAAATTTCTATTATTGGTAATGGAGTAGTTGTTGACCCTTGGGCTTTATTAGATGAAATAAAAGAGATTAAAGAAAAAGGTGTGGAGGTTAACTCTAAGAATTTTATGATTTCTGAGGCGGCTAATTTAATTTTACCATTTCACCGTGAAATGGATGAAATTAGAGAGGATGCAGCTGGAAAAAGTAAAATAGGTACCACTAGAAGGGGCATTGGGCCAGCATATGAAGATAAAGTTGGAAGAAGATCAATTCGAGTAATGGATTTAAGGTCTGAAACGAATTTGGATCAAAGACTTGAAACAGTTTTAATGCATCATAATGCAATTAGAAAAGGTCTTGGAAAAAAAATCTTTGAAAAAGATCAACTTAAAATAGATCTTTTAAAAATTGCCCCAGAAATACTGCAGTTTTCAGAGCCAGTATGGTTAAAAATAGATCAGTATAAAAAACAAAAAAAAAAAATATTGTTTGAAGGCGCTCAAGGTATTTTATTAGATGTAGACCACGGAACTTATCCTTTCGTAACATCTTCAAATACAGTTGCCTCTAGTGCAGCAACGGGGACTGGGTGTGGACCAAATTCTATAAATTATGTGCTTGGTATCACAAAAGCTTACACTACTAGAGTTGGCGAAGGACCCTTTCCAACTGAATTAAACAACTCAATTGGTGAATTAATTGGAACCAGAGGAAAAGAATTTGGAACTGTAACTAGCAGAAAAAGAAGATGTGGTTGGTTTGATGGTGTGTTAGTAAGACAAACAATTAAAGTTTCAGGAATTGATGGAATTGCATTAACAAAACTAGATGTTTTAGATGAGTTAGATGAGCTAAAAATGTGTACTGAATATGAATTAAATGGAAAAAAACTAGACTATCTTCCAGCAGCTGTAGAGGACCAATTAAAGATAAAACCTATTTACAAAATTTTTCCTGGTTGGAAATCTTCAACTAATGGAATTAAAAATATTAATGAATTACCTGAAAATGCAAAAAATTATATATATGCTATTGAAGATTTTATTGGAGCTAAGATATCTAGTATATCAACTAGTCCAGAAAGAGATGATACAATTTTAATTGAAAATCCTTTTGAAATTTAATTAACAGGTAAAAGATTTTTAGATTTAGCTTGCAATAACATATGTTTTTGAAGTTTTTCAAACGCTTTGTTCTCAATCTGTCTTACTCTTTCCCTACTGATTTTGTATTTTTTACTTAGGTCTTCTAAAGTCATTGGATCATCTGTTAATCTTCTTGAATGAAGTATTTCTTTTTCACGCTCATTTAAAATATTAATTGAATCTTTTAGTAAACCTTTTCTATTTTCCATCTCTTCTTGATGAGCAAATTTCAGATCATGGTCTAGTTCTTTATCAACCAACCAATCTTGCCATTCATCACCATCCTCACCCACTTGCGCATTTAGGGAGAATTCTTTTCCAGACAATCTTCTGTTCATTGAAACCACTTCATCTTTACTTACGTCTAGTTTATTTGCGATTTCATTAACATGTTCATCTTTCAAATCACCTTCTGATTCTGGCGCTATTTGATTCTTAATTTTTTTTAAATTGAAAAATAATTTTTTTTGAGCTGTAGTTGTTCCAATTTTTACCAAGCTCCAAGATCTTAGGATATATTCTTGAATAGAAGCTTTTATCCACCACATAGCATATGTTGCAAGTCTGAAACCCTTTTCTGGTTCAAATTTTTTAACAGCTTGCATAAGTCCTAGATTGCCTTCTGAAATCATTTCATTTACTGGTAAACCGTAACCTTTATATCCCATTGCTATTTTAGCTACTAATCTTAGATGGCTTGTGACAAGTTTTTCTGCAGATTTGATATTACCGGTTGTTTTCCAATTTTTTGCTAACATATATTCCTCTTCAGCATCAAGCATAGGAAATTTTTTTATTTGGTCTAGGTATGCAGACAAACCCCCTTCATTGCTGAGGGCAGGTAGATTGTTATTTATAGCCACAGTCATAGATAGCTTATCTAATTCAATATTTTAATTTTTCAATGACTTATTTTTTAGTATTTCTTAGGATTTTTAAAATTTTTTCAAGATCATCTGGCAAATTTGCAGTGAAAATCATTTTTTTGTTTGTTTTTGGATGAGTAAATCCTAAAGTTTTAGCATGTAAAAATTGTCTCTTCAAATTATTAAGAAGTGTTTTTAAGTTTTCATCAATAATCTTAATTTTTTTGAATTTTTTTTTATACGTATCATCTCCAACTATGCTATTTCCTAAATAGTTCATATGAACTCTAATTTGATGAGTTCTACCTGTTTCCAATTTACATTCTAAGAAACTTAAAGTGGGAGTATTATCATTCTCAAAAACCTCTAAAGTTTTATAGTTTGTAATAGCTTTTTTACCTTTAATATTACTTACCTCCATCATCTGGCGATTTTTTGTGCTTCTTTTTATCAAAGTTTCAATTTTTCCATTTGAAGGTCTTAATTTACCCCAAGTGAGTAATTGGTAAGTTCTTAAAATTGTATGTTTATTAAATTGTTTAGATAAGTGTTCATGTGTAAAATTATTTTTAGCTATAACAACCAAGCCTGAAGTATTTTTGTCGATTCTGTGCACTATACCTGGACGAAGTTCATCACCAATGTTTGATAATGATTCTTTATCATAATTGACTAAAGCATTAACAATTGTGTTATCATAATTTCCAGCACCAGGATGCATTATTATTCCTGGTGGTTTATTAATTATTAATAAATCATTATCTTCATAGATGATATTAAGTTCATATTTAAAAGGTTTTAACGATGCCTTTTTTGGTTCTGGAATTATTAATTCAACAAGATCATTTTTATTAATCTTTTTTGATGGATTAATGTTTTTGACGTTATTTATTTTTAATTTTTCACTTAAAATTAGGTTTTTAATTCTAGTTCGGCTAATTTCTTGATGAAATTTATTTATAAAAGCATCTACTCTTTTATTATGATCCTCTTGATTTACCACTAAACTTATTTTCTTTTCCATAAAATGCTATATTAATATCATATGCGCTTGTAGCTCAACTGGATAGAGCGCCTGACTTCGGATCAGGAGGTTCTGGGTTCGACTCCTAGCAGGCGCACCATTTATTCTCCCATATTTATTAATGTACCTTTTTCTCGTGCTTTGGAAAAGGAAACATAAAATAAAATTATGCTTAAACACAAGTAAATTATATTCAGAAAATATGCATAAAAAATATTGCTATAATTTACAGAGCCATTGATAAGAATATTTCGTGCCTCATCAAAAATATATACCAATGGTAAAACTTTTGCCAATATTTGAAAAAAATTAGGCAGAATATCAATCGGATAATAAATACAGCCAAGAGGAGCAAGTAAGAATAAAGATGACCAGGCTATATTTTCAAATGAAGGACCGTATCTTAGTAAACCTGAGCTCACCATAATCCCAAGGGTAATTCCAAAAATATATAAACTTAAAAAAAGAAATAACAATGGGATTCCAAGCTTTAAAATTGAAACCCCAAATAAGGGCGATGTTAGTATTATTGCTGGAACTAATCCAATTAATGTTCTTATTAAAGCAGTAAAAATTAAAGATGTGATAATTTCTTTTGTCGTTAAAGGAGCAATAAAAAGGTTTGTAAAATTCCTACTCCAAATCTCCTCTAAAAAAAGCATATTAAAACTTATACTGGATCTAAATAAAAAATCGTAAAGAATAGCACATGTCAATATCACTCCTATAGTGTTGTTATAATAATCACTATAATTTGTAAAAAACTTTGAAATAAAACCCCATAAAATTATTTGTATAGACGGCCAATAAATTAAATCTAAGACTCTGGGTAAAGATCCCTTAATTAAGTAAAAGTGTCTCAAGAATAGACCGTACATTCTAATCAAATTCATTTTTTCTCGTCAGTTTTAAAAAGACTTCTTCAAGGTTTTTTCTACCATGTTTTGAAATAAGTTCCTTTGGTTTTCCAGAGTCAATTATTGATCCAGCTTTCATCAAAAATATTGAGGAGCACAATCTTTCTACTTCATTCATATTATGAGAAGCCAATAAGATAGAATTTGCTTTTTCTTTTTGATAATTTTCTAAAAAACTTCTAACATAGTCTCCAGTTTCAGGATCTAAAGAGGCAGTTGGCTCATCTAAAAGCAAGAGAATTGGGTCATTTATTACTGCTTTAGCTAGACTCACTCTATTTTTTTGTCCAGATGAAAGTTCTCCTGTAATTTTGTAAATAATTTCATTTAACCTGAGTTTTTCGCAGAGATATTCTATTTTTTTTTTATATTTTTAATTCCATAAAGTTTTCCATAAATATTTAAATTTTGTTGAACTGTAAGTTTTTTCGGAAGCTCAATGTATGGAGATATAAAATTAATTTTTTTAAGAATTTCTATTTTATTTTTTTCAATTTCTTTATTGTTTATGAATATAGTGCCACTCGTAGGTTTTAATAATCCCAAAATCATTCCCATTGTAGTTGTTTTTCCACAACCATTTGGACCTAGTAAACCAATAATTTCATTTTTTTTAATTCTGAAAGATATATTTTTAACAGCTTCAACATTATTAAAAATTTTATTTAAAGAGTTTATTTCAAGACAATTATCCATTGAATTTTGATGCTCTTAGTAATCGGTCATTAATTGTTTTTCCTAAACCAGAATTTTGAATTTTTCTAACTGCAATCGATTTAAATTTATCCTTTCTTATTTTCCTCAAGGTTTTATATAAATTCTTTGCAGCTTCTTTAAGATCGCCATTTTTTGAGAGAATATAAACATTTTTAATGAATTTCTTATTTTTTTTTAATAAGAGGTAAGCCTCATATTTTTTTGGTTTTTTTGCATTTAACCTAATAGGTATACCAGGTGAATAATGTACTCTCATTTGACCTGGAGAAGAAATTTTAGAAGAGCTTAATTTTGTTAATATATTCTTTTTTAGTATTCTTTTAATTTTAGAGACTTCCAAGCCCCCAAGTCTTAATATTCTTGGATTATCAAATAAGGATATTATTGTAGACTCTAGTCCTACTAAGCATCTACCTCCGTCTAAAATCAATTTCAATTTATTTCCAAAATTATCTCTGACATCTTGAAAACATACTGGGCTTAATTTAGATGAGATGTTAGCACTTGGTGCTGCTAAAGGATAATTTAGTGATTTTAAAAGTTTTCTAGCAATGTAGTGTTTCGGAAACCTTACTGCTAAATTTTTTTTATTGTTAGTGACAATTTTTGAAATTTTTGAGTTCTTTTTTAATTTTAAAATATAAGTTATTGGTCCTGGGCTAAATTTTTTATAAAGTTTAAGAAAATCATTATTTAATATGCAGTCTCTTTTTAAATCATTTAAATTGAAATAATGAACTATCAATGGATTATTGCTAGGTCTTTTTTTTAGTTTATAAATTTTGTTAACTGCTCTATCCGAATAAGCATTGGCTGCTAATCCGTAAACAGTTTCAGTAGGAATTGCAACACATTCATGTCTATCAAGTAAAAATTTTGCTTTTTTAATATTTGCAAGATTATATTTCATGTATTATCAGAAATTAATATATGAAAGATAAAAATAAACAAATCCATTATGAGAGTATGAGCCTTGAAGAATTGACAAGTCAAGCTGATCAGATTGTTAAATATTTAGAAAATCTCGAAAATATTGAACCTGAGATAGAAAAATACCATGATTTACTTCGATTAAATAATTTAATTGAAAAAAAATTCCAAAAAAATGCAAAAGAGATTAACTTTAAAACTAAAGAAAAGATAAAGTATATATCTGTAAAAAAAAATGCAACTTGAACTGAATAAAATTGCAAAAGATACAAATATTTTTTTAAAGAGTTTTTTAAAGAAACAAAATAAATCTCCATTGATACATCCTATGAGTTATGGACTTTTCTCAGGAGGAAAAAAAATAAGATCTAAAGTTTTAGTTGATGTTGGAAAAATCTTTAATGTGGATTATAAAAAATTAATTATTGTTGGTGCTGCTATAGAGTGTATTCATTCTTATTCTTTAATTCATGATGATTTACCATGTATGGATAATGATATGTTAAGAAGAGGGAAGCCTTCTACACATATAAAATTTGGGGAGTCTACAGCTGTTCTGGCAGGAAATTCGCTTTTAACAATGGCTTATGAAATTTTATCTAACGACTCACTCAAAATAAGTGATGAGGTTAAGATTAATCTCATAAAAAAGATTTCTGAATGTTCTGGTCATTTAGGTATAGCAGGGGGGCAATATTTAGATTTAAGTTATGAACATAAAAAAGTTTCCAAAAAAAAAATTATAGAAATGGAGATTAAAAAAACAGGAAAATTATTTAGTTTTTGTTGTACAGCGCCTCTTATAATCAAAAAAAGGAGTGACAAAGAGATAAAATTTTTTGATAATGTGGGTTCAGAGTTAGGTCTTTTATTTCAAATTGCAGATGATTTGATAGATCACAGTGGAAAATCATCAACTGCTGGAAAAAAAACTAAAAAAGACAAAAAACAAGGAAAAGCTACATTAATTAGTTTACTTGGTCACAAAAACTCTATTAAATATAGTAATAATTTAATTAAAAGATTAAAAAACAAAATTAATAAATATGGTCCAAAATCAAATGATTTGATCAATACACTTAACTTTATTTTAAATCGTAAAAGATAATGGGTAATTACAAATATTTAGATAAAATAAATTTTCCAACAGATCTCAAAAAAATTTCTGAATTAGAATTACAAAAAGTTTCTGATGAATTAAGAGAAGAAACAATTAATGCAGTTTCAGAAACAGGAGGACATTTAGGAGCTAGCTTAGGAGTAGTTGAACTTACTGTTGCACTTCATTATGTATTTAATACCCCAAAGGATAAATTAATTTGGGATGTTGGTCATCAGAGTTATCCACATAAAATATTAACTGGTAGAAAAGATAAGATTAGAACCTTACGTCAAGGTGGAGGAATTTCTGGTTTTACAAAAAGATCAGAAAGTGAGTATGATCCTTTTGGAGCTGCTCATAGCTCTACATCAATTTCATCAGCTCTTGGTATTGCTCAGGCAAATAAACTATCTAACAAAAAAGATAATGTAATTGCAGTTATTGGCGATGGAGCAATAAGTGGCGGAATGGCATATGAAGCCATGAATAACGCAGGTGTCTCCAAAACAAAGATGATAGTAATTTTAAATGACAATGATATGTCAATCGCAAGACCAGCTGGAGCTATGGGCACTTACCTAGCAAAAATTTTTTCTGGTAAAATATATTTTAGTTTAAGAGAAACTATTAAATTAATTATCTCATCCTTTTCAAAAAGATTTAGTGCAAAGGCAGGCAAGGCTGAAGATTTATTCAGATCTGCTATTTCAGGAGGAACTTTGTTCAATTCATTGGGTTTTTATTATATAGGACCTATAGATGGTCACGATTTAACAAGTTTGATCCCTATTTTAAAAAACGTAAAAGATTCAAAGCATGAAGGACCCATCTTGATTCATATAAAAACAAAAAAAGGAAAAGGCTATTCTTATGCTGAAAAAGCAAGTGATCATTATCATGGTGTTTCTAAATTTAATATAAGTACAGGAATTCAGTATAAATCTAGTAGTAAGATGCCAACTTATACTAAAGTTTTCTCTAATACGTTAATTCAGCATGCTAAAAATGACAGCAAAATAGTAGCTATCACAGCTGCAATGCCAGATGGAACTGGTTTGACTGATTTTGGTAAAGAATTTCCAGATAGAACTTTTGATGTAGGTATTGCTGAACAACATGCGGTTACTTTTGCAGCTGGGTTGGCTACAGAAAATTATAAACCTTACGCAGCAATTTATTCAACATTTTTACAAAGAGCATATGATCAGGTTGTGCATGATGTAGCAATTCAAAGTTTACCAGTTCGTTTTGCAATAGATCGAGCTGGCTTAGTTGGAGCAGATGGGCCAACACATGCAGGATCATTTGATACAACTTATCTATCAACATTACCAAATTTTGTTGTAATGGCAGCTAGTGATGAGGCAGAGTTGGTTAGAATGATTAATACCTCAGTTAATATTAATGATAAACCTTCCGCCTTTAGGTTTCCAAGAGGATCAGGCGTAGGAGCTACTTTACCACCAATAAATGAAACAATCGAAATAGGTAAAGGAAAGGTAATCCAAGAAGGAAAAAAATTAGCAATATTAAATTTTGGTGCAAGACTTAAGGAAACAATTAATGCATCAAATAATTTAAAGAAAAAAGGAATAAATATAACTATTGTTGACGCTCGTTTTGCTAAACCTTTAGATGAAAGTTTGATTTGGCAATTAGCAACTAATCACGAGTCAATTTTAACTATCGAAGAAGGCTCTATAGGAGGTTTTGGATCTCACGTTGTAGATTTTTTATCTAAAAAAAGTTTATTAGATACAAATTTAAAATTTCGATCTATGACACTTCCAGATATGTTTATAGATCAAGATATGCCAGAAAAAATGTATAAATTTGCTGGACTAGATGCAAAATCCATAGAGGATAAAATTTTAGATTTAATAAATTCTAATATTGTTTTACAAAAACAAAAATAGTTTTTATTTACATTGAGCCTTATGCATTAAATAGTGGTCTAGTAAAACACAAGCCAGCATCGCTTCACCAACTGGCACAGCTCTTATTCCAACACAAGGATCATGGCGCCCCCTTACTGATATAGACGTATTTTTTCCAAATTTGTCTATAGTCTTTCTTTTTTTTAAAATTGATGATGTTGGTTTTACAGCAAAAGAAACTACAATTTCTTGTCCAGAAGAAATTCCTCCTAAAATTCCTCCTGCATTATTTGATTGGAAATTTATTTTTTTATTTTTTTTAAATATTTGGTCAGAATTATCCTCACCACTTAGCATCGCTACATTCATGCCAGAACCAATATTTACTCCTTTAACCGCATTTATACTCATCATTGCTGAGGCAATATCAGAGTCTAATTTTGAATATATTGGTGCACCTAAACCTGGAGGAACACCATTAGCTCTTACTTCGATAATTGCGCCACACGAAGATCCAGATTTCCTGATGCTTAATAAATATTTTTCCCATAATTTTATCATAGATTTATCAGGACAAAAAAATGGATTTTTATTTATTATATTTTCATTCCAATTATTTGTGTCACATTTTAAAATACCTAGCTGTGTAACTGCTCCAACTATCTTAAACATTTTTCCAATTTTTTTATTTAATACTTTTTTTGCTATTGAACCTGCTGCAACTCTTGCAGCAGTTTCTCTAGCAGATGATCTTCCACCACCCCTATAATCTCTAATTCCATATTTTTTAAAATAAGTGAAGTCTGCATGTCCTGGTCTAAATTTGTTTTTTATGTCACTATAATCTTTTGATCTCATGTCTTCATTATAGATAATTAATGAAATAGGCGTACCTGTAGTTTTTCCCTCGAATACACCAGATAAAATTTGAACTTTATCACTTTCTTTTCTTTGAGTTGTAAATTTTGATTGACCAGGTTTTCTTCTATTGAGATCTCTTTGAATATCTTGCTCTGTGAGATCAATTAGAGGTGGACAACCGTCAATTACGCATCCAATTGCAGTACCGTGAGACTCACCCCAAGTAGTGAAACGAAATAGCTTTCCAAAAGTGTTAAATGACATTATTTATAGTGTATAGATTATTTTGTTAAAATTATGAATCAAAAAAATTCTTTAGGCCTAGATAGTTGTTTTATTGACACAGATGAACCATTTGAACTTTTTGATAAATGGTATGGGGAAGCAAAGAAAAAAGAAATAAACGACCCTAATGCACTTTCTCTTGCAACCTCATCAAAAAATGGAATACCTTCAGTAAGAATGGTACTTTTAAAAGGGTATAGTAAAAATGGATTTGTGTTTTATACTAATTTTAATAGTCAAAAAGGAAATGAGATTATAGATAATCCTAATGTGGCAATGTGTTTTCATTGGAAAAGTTTATTGAGACAAGTAAGAATAAATGGAGATGTTTCTCAGGTTTCAGATCAGGTAGCAGATGAATATTATGATACAAGATCATATGAAAGTAGAATTGGCGCGTGGGCTTCCAATCAAAGTTCTGTGCTAAATAATAGAGATGAACTTTTTAATGCTATTGAAAAGTTCAAAAAGAAATTTGATGACAAAAATAAAGTACCTAGACCAAATCATTGGTCGGGATGGAGTTTAAAACCCCATAGTATCGAATTTTGGTTAGATGGTAAAAATAGAATTCACGAGAGATTGAAATATTTTAAAACTTCAGACGGCAACTGGAAAAAAATCTTATTAAGCCCTTAAAAATTTCTTGATATACTAAATGAGGTGAGATTATTTAATATATCTTTCTCTTTACAATCTTTAAAAATTGAGAGTGAACTTGATGCTAAGTCGATATAATGTTGAGCTTTTTTATAACATTCAGCTATAATTTTATATTTCTTTATAAGTTTCAAAATATAATCTAAATCATTATTTTTTCTGTCTTCACTTGAGAATATATCTTTAATTAATTTTTTTTCATCATCATTAATTTTTTGAAAAAGTAATATTATAGGTAGAGTTATTTTTCCTTCATAAAAGTCTTGACCAATTTTTTTTCCAAATATTTTTAAATCAGAATTATAATCAAGTGTATCATCTGCAATTTGAAATGTGAGACCTAAGTTTCTTCCATAAAATTCTAGTGCTTCTTTTTTCTTTGTATCAACCTCTGCCAAAATTGCTCCAACTTTAGTTGAGGCAGAAAAAAGTGCTGCAGTTTTATCAGTAATTATTTTAAGATATGTTTCTTCAAGCATATCAATTTCTCCTTTATGTTGAAGCTGTAGTATTTCACCTTGGGCAATTCTTGAAGATGTAGCAGAAAGTAATTTTAAAATTTCGATATTTCCGTCATCAACAATCATTTCAAAACATCTACTTAATAAATAGTCACCCAATAATATTGAGGATTGATTATTCCAAATTTTGTTTAAAGTTTTTTTACCCCTACGAATTTGACCATCATCAATTACATCGTCATGCATCAAAGTTGCAGCGTGTATCAGTTCTACACATGCAGCCAAATTGATATCTCTTGATCCTTTTTTATACCCACACAATCTTGCAGCACCGAGTGTTAATAAAGCTCTTAATCTTTTTCCTCCAGTATCAATATGATAAGCTGTCATTTTATTTGCTAATTCCACTTCACTAGAAAGTTTAGATTTAATCTTTTCCTCAACTAACAATAATTTTTCTTCTACAGAATTCTTTAATTGAAAGTAAGAGTTATTAATTTGATTTTTAAGCTTAACTACAGTTCCCATAGTCATTAAATTAGTACATAAAATTTAATTTATTACTTATCAATTGACGCACCCAAAACTTCAATTATAAGTAGTCTTTATTATCAATAAAAACTTCTATAAAAGTTAAAAATGTTATCTATTTTCAAAAAAAAAAACTAGTTTCTCATATTAAGCTAAATGGGATCATAGGAAATGTAGGTAAGTTTCGACAAGGCATTGATTTCTCAGGACAAGAGGAAATGATACAAAAGGCTTTTTCACTTAAAAAAGCTACATGTGTTGCGATCTCAATAAATTCACCAGGTGGATCTCCTGTGCAATCGCATATGATTTACAATTATATTAGGTATCAAGCAAAAAAAAGTAAAAAAAAGGTAATAGTTTTTGCCGAGGATGTTGCTGCCTCAGGTGGTTACTTAATAGCTTGTGCTGGGGATGAGATTTATGCAAACTCAAGCTCAATTATAGGCTCGATTGGAGTTATTTATTCCTCTTTTGGTTTTACTGAACTTATTAAAAAAGTAGGTATAGAGAGACGAGTTCATACTGCTGGAAAAAATAAGAGTACACTTGATCCATTTTTAGATGAAAAAAAAGAAGATATTGAAAGACTTAAAAATATTCAATTAGACTTGCATCAAGACTTTATTAAAGTTGTTGAAAATAGTAGAGGCTCAAAACTTAAAAAAGATGGAATTGAACTATTTTCAGGTGAATTTTGGACTGGTCATAAAGCTAAACAACTTGGTTTGATAGATGAAATAGGTGATATAAACCAAATTTTAAAAAATAAGTATGGAGATGATGTAGTTATAAAAAAATTTGAGAAATCTAAAAGCTGGTTAAGTAAGAAACTATCAGCTTCAAACGATCAACTTGATAAAATAACTAATATTTTAGATGAAAGATCAATTTGGCAAAGATATGGTTTCTAAAAAAAAAAAGACAAAAACAAAACCACTAAGCTTTCAAGATACAATTTTTAATTTACAAAAATTTTGGAGTAAACAAGGTTGCGTAATTTTACAACCTTATGATCTTGAAGTAGGTGCTGGTACTTTTCATCCAGCAACAACTTTGAGATCTTTAGGATCAAAACCGTGGAAAGCCGCATATGTTCAACCTTCCAGGAGACCAACAGACGGCAGGTATGGTGAAAATCCAAACCGTCTTCAACATTATTATCAATTTCAAGTAATAATTAAACCTTCTTTGAGTAATATCAAAAAACTTTATTTAAATAGTTTATCTGTAATTGGTATAGACTACTTAAATCACGATATAAGATTTGTTGAGGATGACTGGGAAAGTCCCACTTTAGGAGCGGCTGGTTTAGGTTGGGAAGTTTGGTGTGACGGTATGGAGATTACTCAATTCACTTATTTTCAACAAATGGCAGGATTTGAGTGTAAGCCTGTGTCAGTTGAAATTACTTATGGTCTAGAAAGAATCTGCATGTTTACACAGCAAAAAAAAAATGTTTATGAATTGGAGTGGAATAATAATGGAGTGAAATATCGTGAAGTATATCACCAGTCTGAAAAAGAATTTTCAAAGTATAATTTTGAATATGCAAATACAGAAGTTTTATTTAAAATATTTGATATGTATGAAGCAGAGGCGATATCTTTAATTAAACATAAAATCTCACTTCCAGCCTATGATCAATGTCTAAAAGCAAGTCACGTTTTCAATGTCTTAGATGCTAGAGGCTCAATAAGTGTAGCAGAGAGAGCTGATTACATAGGCAGGATCAGGAATATAGTAAAATCAGTAGCAGAGGTCTGGATCGAAACTCAACAAGCTGTGTTGTGATGTCAGAATTTTTTTTAGAATTGTTTAGCGAAGAAATTCCAGTTTCACTTCAAAAGGATTTGAGGATTAAATTATTTGAAAATATTTGTAAGATTTTTGATGATAAATTTATAAAATCAAAAAAAAAGTTTTCCATATCAACTCCTAATAGATTAATTATTGTTTTTCAAGGAATAGATAAAGAAATAAAAAGTAAATCTACTGAAATTAAGGGTCCAAGTACCTCGTCTCCACCCCAAGCATTAGAGGGATTTTTAAAATCACAGAACTCAAATAAAAAAAATATATACATAAAAAAAATTGAAAAAGGTGAATTTTATTTTTTAAGAACTAAAGAAACTAAGTTACAAACTTCAGAATTATTAAAAGATGTTCTTCCAAAAATAATCAATGATTTCAAATGGAAAAAATCAATGAAATGGGGTGATTTTGACCTTAATTGGGGAAGGCCATTAAAATCAATCTTGTGTATTTTTGATAAAAAAGTAATCGATTTTAATTTGAAACATCTTAAATCGTCTAATTTAACTTTTATTGATAAAGATTTTGAAGATCAAACAAAAAAATTCATTAGTTTTAATGATTATAAAAATTTCTTTGAAAAAAAAGGCATTATATTAGATCAAGAAAAAAGAAAAAAAAAAATTTTAATTGAAATAAAAAAGATACTAGACAAGAAAAACTTAAAAATAAATAACAATGAAAAGTTATTAGATGAAGTAATTAATTTAGTGGAAAGACCTAGTGTTTTGTCATGTTCATTCGATAAAAAATTTTTATCAATACCTAGAGAAATTTTAATTTTAACAATGCAATCTCATCAAAAGTATCTTCCGCTCTTTACAAAAAAAGATGAGATAACAAATGAATTTATAGTTATTTCAAACAATGTTGATAAAAAAGGATTAATTAAAATTGGAAATGAGAGAGTTATTGAAGCAAGATTAAGTGATGCAGAATTTTTTTGGAATAAAGATAAATCACAGAACCTTGTAAAAAAAGTTTCTGAACTTAAGTCTATGAATTTTTTCAAAGGGCTTGGTACTTATTATGACAAAGTCCAAAGAATGAGAAAACTTGGAGCATTAATTTCTGATGAATTATTGATAAGTAAAGAAAAAGTAGAGCTTTCAGCATCAATATGTAAAACAGATCTAATTTCTGAAAGTGTAAGTGAGTTTCCTGAGCTTCAAGGAATAATGGGTAGTCATTTATCAAGTGCTCAAGGTTTTGATAAAGATGTTGTTGAAGCGATTAGAGATCAATATTTACCTATTGGTCTTCACTCAAATGTCCCAAAAAAACTTTATAGTATTGCTTTATCATTAACAGACAAAATTGATACTTTAAGTGGTTTTTTTGGTATTAATGAAAAACCATCAAGCTCAAAAGACCCGTATGCTCTTAGAAGAGTTGCGTTAAGTATAATTAGATTAATTATTGAAAATAAGATTGACCTGAAACTAACTGATTTATTAACTTATTCAACTAATTACTATTTAGATCAAAATTTTATATTTTCAAATAAACAATTACAAAAAGATTTGGTAAATTTTTTGAAAGAGAGGTTTAAATATTATCTTAAAGAAAAGGGTATAAGACATGACATTATTGATGCATCATCAAAAGATTTGAATTTAAATAAGATCTCAAATATTTTTGAAAAGTCTAATTGTTTAAATAAAGTTATTAATAAGCCTATTGGTGAGGATATAATATCTACATACAAAAGAGCCTCTAATATTTTAAACTCAGAGGTCAAGAATATTGAAAATGCCTTAGCAAATACAACTGATCCTGGTATCTTCAAGAGTGATTTTGAAAAAAACTTATATAAAAAGATTGAAGAATTAAGAAGACATTTCTCTGATATTTCAAAAAAACATAATTTTAATGAAACATTAGTTTTAATGTCTACTGCAAAGAAAGAGGTTTTTGCATTCTTTGACAATGTGAAAGTAAATGATGACAGTGAAAATGTTAAAAAAAATAGATTGGAACTGATTAATTTCTTCTGTAAAACCTGTGAAACTTTTATAAATTTTCAATTAATCAGAGATATTAATGAATAAGCTGATTTTTAATTTTAATTCAAAAGATACCAAGGGAATAAAGTATCCAAAAAATGTTTTAGGTGGCAAAGGTGCAAATTTATCTGAAATGGGACGAATGGGACTTCCTGTACCTCCAGGATTTACTATATCAACAAATGTCTGTGAATTATTCTTTAAAAATAAAAAAAAACTTAACTCAAACATAATTCAAAAAATTAAAGCTGAAATTAAAGTTATAGAGAAAAATGTTAAAAAAAAATTTGGAGATTTAAAAAATCCACTTTTATTATCTGTTAGATCTGGAGCTAGAGTTTCTATGCCAGGAATGATGGATACCATTCTCAATCTTGGTTTAAATGACAAAACTGTAAAGGCATTATCAAATAAAACTTTAAATGGAAGATTTGCTAAAGATAGTTACAGAAGATTTATCCAAATGTATGGAAATGTAGTTATGGGTGTTGAAAGCCATTTATTTGAGGAATTAATCGAAAATTACAAGTTAACTAAAGGTGTGCTGCTTGATACTGAGCTTGATGAAAGTGATTGGGATGGCTTGATAGGAGATTTCAAAAATATTGTAAAAGACAAGACAAAAAAAGAATTTCCACAAGACGTTAATGATCAGTTATTTGGTGCAATAAGTGCAGTTTTTTTGTCTTGGGACAGTAATAGAGCAAAAATTTACAGAAAATTAAATCATATTCCTTCAGAATGGGGTACGGCTGTAAATGTACAGTCAATGGTTTTTGGAAACATGGGAAACGATTGTGCTACTGGTGTAGTTTTTACCAGAAACCCCTCTGACGGATCTAATGATATATATGGTGAATATTTGATAAATGCTCAAGGTGAGGATGTTGTAGCAGGAACTAGAACACCTCAATACATTACTAAAAAAGCAAGAACAAAAGCTAAAGCAAAAAATGCCTCAATGGAGGAGTCAATGCCAAAAACTTTTGAACAATTAGAAAAAATTTTAAAAAAATTAGAAAAGCATTATAGAGATATGCAAGACGTTGAGTTTACTGTAGAAAATAATAATTTGTGGATATTGCAAACTAGATCAGGAAAGAGAACATCTAAATCTGCAGTTAAAATTGCTGTGGACATGGTCAAAGAAAAACTTATAACAAAAAAAGATGCTATTTTAAGAATTGACCCAAATTCTTTAGACTCTTTACTTCATCCAACTTTAGATGAAAAAAGTAAAATAAATGTTATTGCTAAAGGTCTACCCGCCTCACCTGGAGCAGCAAGTGGAAAGGTTGTTTTTACATCTGAAGAGGCTGAAAGATTAAATGGCATGATGCAAGAGGCTATTTTAGTTAGGATAGAAACTTCTCCCGAGGACATCCAGGGAATGCATGCCGCAAAAGGGATATTAACTGCTAGGGGTGGTATGACAAGTCATGCTGCTGTAGTAGCAAGAGGAATGGGAAGACCCTGTGTATCAGGATCGAGTGAAATAGATATAAATTATGATAAAAAGATTTTCAAAACTGCAGGTACTATAGTTAAAGAGGGTGATCTTATTACCATTGATGGATCAACTGGAAGAATAATTTTAGGGGACGTACCAACTGTCAAACCAGAAATTTCTGGAGATTTTTCAAAATTAATGAGTTGGGCGGATAAGGTACGAAAACTAAAGGTTAGAACAAATTCAGAAACTCCGGCAGATACTAAAATAGCAAGAGATTTTGGTGCCGAAGGTATTGGTCTCTGTAGAACAGAACATATGTTTTTCGATGAGGAGAGAATTTTATCTGTAAGAGAAATGATTTTATCAAAAACTAAAGAGGACAGAGCTAAAGCCCTTGAAAAGTTACTTCCACATCAAAAGAGAGATTTCATAGAAATTTTTAAGATTATGAGCAATTTACCTGTAACAGTGCGTTTACTCGATCCACCTCTACATGAGTTTTTACCAAATTCTGATAAGGAAATTTCAGAAATTGCAAATATCGTAGGTGCAGATATCAAAGAGGTGAGATCTAGAATATCAGAACTGCATGAACAAAATCCTATGCTTGGACACAGAGGTTGTAGGTTAGGAATTTCTTATCCAGAAATATATGAAATGCAAAGTAGGGCAATATTCGAGTCGCTTGTAGAATTGAAAAAAAGAAATATAAAAGCAGCAATACCCGAAATTATGATACCTTTGGTATCAACTGAAGCAGAAATAAAAATTATGAAAGGCCTAGTCCAAAATATTGCAAAAAGAGTTCAAGATGAAAATAAAATTAAGATTAATTTTACAGTTGGGACGATGATTGAGCTTCCTAGAGCAGCAATTAAAGCTAGGGATATCGCAAAACATGCTGAATTTTTCAGTTTTGGTACCAATGATTTAACCCAGACAACATTTGGTATAAGTAGAGATGATAGTGGAAAATTTCTTAATGATTATATAGATAATAAAATTTTTTCAATAGATCCCTTTATCTCGATCGATGAGGGTGTTAAAGATTTAATTTCGATTGCTGTTTCAGAAGGAAAAAAACAAAATAAGAAAATTAAACTTGGGATCTGTGGAGAGCATGGTGGAGATCCAAAAAGTATATCATTTTGTAGTAAAGCAGGTTTAAATTATGTTTCTTGCTCACCTTACAGAGTTCCGATAGCAAGACTTGCATCTGCACAGGCAGAATTATTAAATAAATAATGATCTTTGGGAGCTGTGGATTTTTACTAAATTAAATTTTTTAAATGAAATTTATATACTTTTCTTTTTATATCAATTTTGATTTTATTAAATTTTTTCTTAGTTATCACGTTGTAGTATTTACTATTTTCTGTATTTTGTTCTCGAAATTTAATAACTTTTTTATTAGCAATATTTGACAGAATTTTTTTAGCTAAATTTATTATAGATTGATAAATTCTTATTCTTAAATCTTTATAATCTTTAATTTGATTTTTTTTAAATTTTATATATTGAGATCTAATAATTTGCCCACTATCATAATTTTCATCCATAAAGTGCGCTGTAATTCCCAAAGCATCATTATTAAATAATGTCCATTCAGGACAAGTGCATCCCCTATACTTTGGTAATATCCCAGGATGAATATTTATTACTCCTTTAACTTTACTTAAAGTTGAAAAATTAATTTTATTAGGTGTTCCTGAATTATAAAGATATTTTATTTTATTATCTTTAATTATTTTGTAAAATTTTCTAGAGTTATGTGAAGGCACAAAATAAATTGGAATTTTAAAATCTGAGAGCTTAATTCTCTTATCAGCAAAATGATTACCTGTTCGCTCTTTGAATATTTCTAAAGTTTTACCATTTTTATTTGATTTAGCAAAAATAATGTAAAGGTTTATTCTTGAAATTGATTTTATTTCTTTAATCAAGAATGGTAATATTTGATCTGCTGTATTTGTAATAATACCAATATTAATCATTTTTTAGATAATATACATCATTAGTAACAAAAATAAGTGGCGCTCTGTAGAACGACCACTAAATCATTATTAACAGAAAATAAAGACTTTTGGAAACTTCTTCGTATAAACTTCGTAGTAATCTTCGTTGAACATTTTAGATAAGGTTTGTCGATATACAAAAATTCTAAATTGAAAGAGGGGCGTTCTGTTGCCAGGTGCCCCGAACCCCGTCTACTTAATTAACAAAGTTAATTATGCAGCAAGTGCGTAACTTTCGTTAGCAATTATAAGTAGCCCTTTTCGGAGGTACAATTCCGAACGAAAGAATAGCTTTTAGACACCCGTCGAATCTAGTTCACCCCCCTTAATTCATAATGGTGGAGGTGGTGGGTACTGCCCCCACGTCCGCAATGGTTATTACGAAATTCGTTTATCGTTATAGTTGGAAACCCAACATATATAATATAAAAATAAATGCTTAATTATACAAGTAATAATGTTTAAAAAAAAATTTATTTTAACAATAATAATTGCCATTCTACTTGTTGGTGTAACAATTGTAATATTCGATAAAGCTGCGAACACCCCAAAATATCAAACAAAGATTAATTCAATAATATTAAATAAATTTTTTCTCTTACCAGATCTTATTAAATCTACTGTGATGATTTTAAGTGGCAGAAGATCGTTTTCGAATTTATTTAATGATTATAATGTTAAATTTTTACCAGAAACTCAATATATAAACCTCAACTTAGAGAGAAAAAAAATCAATTACAAAAAGACAAATAGAAACTCTTTTTATGTTGATGTTTATGAAGATAACTTAATTGTAACAAGAAAAAATAATGAGTTTTATAGTATTAATTTTTCAGAATTAAATACAAAAGATAAAAAAATTAAATCTGAAAAATATGAAATAAATAAAAATTTTAACAGTGGTAGAGATATTTTTGACTCCTTAGTTTTGGGGAATAAAATTTTTGTTACAACAAATACTCAATATGACGATTGTAAAAAACTTGAAATATATTCTGCTAAAATAGAAAAAAAATTAGTTTTTGAGATTTTTAAATCTTTTGATGAATGTATAACTATTGGAATGGGTACAAGCCGACTTGAACATTTTATTTTTAATGATCAAGAAGGTCTTTTAATCAGTACTCAAGATGCAGATAATGATAAGCCAGGAAAAAAACCTCAAGATGATAATTCAATATTCGGTAAAATTTTATTTATGGATATTAAAACAAAAGAATTTCAAATTTTTTCCAAAGGACATAGAAATGCACAGGGACTTTTTGCAAAGGATAATGTTATATTATCTACAGAACATGGCCCCAAAGGTGGAGACGAATTAAACAAAATTGAATTTAAGAAAAATTACGGCTGGCCAATAGCTTCCTATGGAAAATCATACAGAAAAAAAAATTTAAAATATTTAAAAAGCCACAAGGATAATGGGTTCGAAGAACCGCTTTACGCATTTGTTCCGTCTATTGGAATATCACAATTAATAATATTACCGGATACATTCAACTCAGAGTGGCAATCTAGTGCCTTAGTAACATCTTTGAACGGAAGAAGTATTTATAGAGTTAAATTTGAGGATAAAAGTTTTAATAAAATAACTTATATGGAAAAAATATATATTGGTGAGAGAATCAGAGATATTAAATATGTTGATAAATTAAATTTTATTGTTGTAGCTTTGGAAAGAACTGGCGATATAGGGATTCTAAAAAACTATTAACAATAGGATTTTTTTTGAAACTTACAAAAGAACAATCAGAGGAAATTAAAAACCAACAGCTTCAAACTAGTGAGACAAAAAGAGTTACTTCAATAGAATTAGAGAAAATTTTATATGATGCAATTCCAGCATTGGACCATGGTTTTGTAAGGGTCGTTGATTATATGGGTGATGATACATCCATAGTTCAGTCAGCAAGAGTTTCATATGGAAAAGGCACAAAACAAGTTTCTACAGATAAGGGTTTAATAAAATATTTAATGAGACATTGGCATAGTACTCCATTTGAAATGTGTGAAATTAAATATCATATTAAGTTACCAATATTTATAGCTAGACAATGGATTAGACATAGGACAGCAAATGTTAATGAATATTCTGCTAGATATTCAATTCTAGATAAAGAATTTTATTTACCATCAAAAAATAATTTGGCTGCTCAATCAACTAGTAACAGACAAGGAAGAGGTGAGGTTCTTGAGGGTGAGCAAGCCGAAGAAGTATTAGATCTTTTGAAAAAAGATGCTGAAAGAACTTATAATAACTATGAAACTATGTTGAATGAAAGATATGATGGTTCAAGAATAGATGAAAAAAAAAAGGGGTTAGCTAGAGAGCTTGCAAGAATGAATTTAACTTTAAATACCTATACACAGTGGTACTGGAAAACAGATTTGTTGAATTTAATGAATTTTTTAAGATTAAGAGCAGATAGTCATGCTCAATATGAAATTAGAGTTTATGCAGATATAATGTTAGATACTTTAAAAAAATGGGTTCCAATAACCTATGAGGCATTCATGGATTATAGAGTTGGAGGAACTGAAGTGTCTAATAAAGGAAAAGATATTATAATAAAATTAATTAAAGGTGAGAATGTTACCTTAGAAAATTCAGATTTATCGAAAAGAGAGTGGAATGAATTAATGGAAGCTTTTGGTCTTAAAGATAAATTGATTTAATCTTTTTTGCTAAATTAATATATATTGTTGAAATTTCATGATCTGGATCTGCCTCTACAATTGGTTTCCCCCTATCTCCTGACTTACCAACCTCCGGGTTTATTGGAATTTCACCTAAAAATTCTTTACTAAATTCTTCAGCTGTTTTTTTAACTCCTCCATCACCAAAAATTTTGTAATTTTTTCCGTCATCACCTTTGAAGAAACTCATATTATCAATGAGACCTAAAATTTTCACACCAAGTTTATCAAACATCTTTATACCCCTTTTAACATCAAGAAGAGCCACTTCCTGAGGGGTTGAAATAATTATCGCACCATCCATTTTTATTTCCTGTGAAAATGTCAACTGAGTATCTCCAGTACCTGGAGGCATATCGACAATGATAAAATCTAAATCTCTCCAATTTACTTTTTGAGTAAAAGTTTTGATAGCGCTAGTAACCATAGGACCTCTCCAAATCATAGGTGTTTGTTGGTCAGCTAAAAAACCAATAGACATACATTGAATCTCATATTTGATAATAGGCTCAAGTTTTTGACCATCACTTTTAGGTTTTTCGTTAATATCGAACATCTTTGGTATCGAAGGACCATAAATGTCTGCATCTAGTAATCCAACTTTGCAACCAGTTTTTTTTAATGCTAATGCAAGATTAGTGGCAAATGTAGATTTTCCAACACCGCCTTTTGCACTTGAAATAGCTATTGTAAATTTTGTTCCATTTATTGGATTCTTTTTAAAAATCTTTGGTTCCGCCTTACTTTTCATTGCGGCACTAAGTTCGGGCTTTTTATCTGACATATTCTGATCTTAACTTGTTTTTAGTAAATAACACACTATATAGATAATGTATGTCTGATGATTTTCAACAACGAGGTGGTAGCCCATGGGGGACACCTCCAGGAGGTGGAGGTGGAGGTAACGGTTCTGGAAGAGGACCCACGCCACCTGATATAGATAAAATAATAAGAGAATTACAAGATAAAATTAAAAAATTTTTACCAGGGAGTGCATCTTCTGGTGGTAAGCCAATAATTTTAGCTATTATAATTTTAGGCTTTATTTGGTTAGCAAGTGGTCTTTACAGAGTATTGCCTGATGAACAAGGTGTAGTATTACGATTTGGCAAATTTGTTAAAACTACTCAACCAGGATTAAACTACCATATACCGTTTCCAGTAGAAACAGTTCAAACACCAAAGGTAACAAAAGTAAATAGGATTGATATTGGATTTAGATCGGAGAGAGATAGTGGTTTTTCTTCTGGCGGTGGAGTTGCTGATGTTCCACAAGAAAGCTTAATGTTAACCGGAGATGAAAATATTGTTAACATTGATTTTTCAGTTTTTTGGGTAATAAAAGATGCCGGAAATTTTTTATTTAAAATTCAAGATCCTGAAGGAACAGTAAAGGCAGCGGCAGAGACTGCTATGAGAGAAGTAATTGCTAAAAGTGATATTCAACCAATACTAACAGAAGGTAGATCAAAGATTGAAGTTGAAACTCAAGACATTATTCAAACAATTTTGGACGATTATGAAAGTGGAATACAAATTACTCAAGTACAAACACAAAAAGCAGACCCACCTGATCAAGTAATTGATGCTTTTAGAGATGTGCAAGCTGCTAGAGCTGACATGGAGCGGTCAAAAAATGAAGCAGAGGCATATGCTAATGACGTAATTCCACGGGCTCGTGGTGAAGCTGCGAAAATTTTACAAGCTGCTGAAGCTTATAAAAAAGAAGTAGTTGCCAAGGCCGAAGGTGAGGCGAGTAGGTTTGTATCTATATATGATGAATACAAAAATGCTAAAGCAGTTACTCAGGAGAGAATGTATTTAGAAACAATGGAGAAAGTTTTAGCAGACATAGAAAAAGTGATAATAGAAAAAAATGCAGGATCTGGTGTAGTACCATACTTACCTCTTCCAGAGTTAAAAAAGAAAGTGACAAATTAAAATGAAAGCTGGAAAAATATTAGTTGGCTTATTAGTCGCGATTGGTGTCGTAGCCTATCTATCTGTAATTATCGTTAAAGAGGTAAACCAAGCAATTATTTTACAATTTGGTGATCCTAAGAGAATTATTATGAAACCAGGTTTAAATTTTAAGATCCCATTTATTCAAAACGTAGTTTATTTAGACAAAAGAATTTTAAATTTAGATGCTCCACCTGAGGAAGTTATTGCATCTGATCAAAAACGTTTGATAGTCGATGCATTTGCAAGATTTCAGATAATAGATCCATTGAAATTTTATATATCAGTTGGAAATGAGAGAGTAGCTAGATCAAGACTATCTACAATTATAAACTCAAGAATAAGAAATGTATTAGGTCAAGAGGAACTTCAAACATTACTTTCAAAGGACAGATCAAAACAAATGGCTTTGATTAAAGAGGGTGTAAATAATGAAGCGCAGAATTTTGGAATTAGAATTGTAGATGTAAGAATTAAAAGAGCAGATCTTCCTCAAGCAAACAGTGATGCAATTTACAGAAGAATGCAAACTGAGAGGGAAAGAGAAGCAAAAGAGTTTAGAGCTAAAGGAGCAGAAATGGCAGTAACAATTACTTCAACTGCCGATAAAGAAGTTACGGTAATTCTTGCTGATGCCCAAAAGCAATCTGAAATTATGAAAGGTGAAGGTGACGGAATGCGAAATAAAATCTTCGCTGATGCTTTTGGAAGGGATCCAGAATTTTTTGCATTTTATAGGGCAATGCAGGCATATGAAAAAGCATTGATAGGTGGAGAAACTTCTCTTATTTTATCACCAGACTCAGAGTTCTTTAAATTTTTTGGGAACATAAAACCTGAAATTCAGCAGTAGTTTTAATGAGAGAGCTAGCTATAGCTTTAGGTTTATTATTATTCATTGAGGGAATGTTGTATGCCTTATTTCCTTCAAAAATGAGAGTTATATTAAAAAAATTAGAATTAGTAAAAGACAGTCAATTAAGGGCTTACGGCTTAACTTTTGCTATTATAGGATTTGTGATTATTTATTATTTAAAAAGTTAGTATGATAAAATTAAAATCTTACTTAATATCAATTTTAATCTTTTTAAGTATCTCTGTCAGCTCGTATTCAAAAGGTGTTCCAGAGTCCTTTGCAGATTTAGCAGAAAAATTGATGCCGTCTGTAGTAAATATTTCTACTACTCAGACAGTAGTTACAAATTCAAATCCATTTCCTTTTCAATTTCCACCTGGTTCGCCTTTTGGAGATATGTTTAAAGAATTTGGAACACCACAAGAGAGAAAATCATCGGCATTAGGATCTGGATTTATAATCGATGAAAAAGGCATAGTTGTAACAAATAATCATGTTATCCAGGATGCAGAAGATATAATTGTTAAAGTGAATGGGGATAAGGAATATAAAGCAACAGTAGTTGGGTCTGACCCATTGTCAGATATTGCTGTCCTGCAACTAGACACTAAAGAAAAATTTATACCAGTTAAATTTGGGGACTCAGATGAAGCTAGAATAGGTGACTGGGTAATTGCAATTGGAAATCCTTTTGGATTAGGAGGAACAGTCACTTCAGGAATAATTTCCGCAAGAAATAGATCTATTGGTCTCTCTAGATATGAAGATTACATACAAACTGATGCATCAATAAATTCTGGAAACTCTGGAGGACCATTGTTTGACATGAGAGGTGATGTGATTGGAATAAATACTGCAATTCTTGGAAGAAGCGGTTCTATAGGAATTGGATTCTCTATTCCTTCTAATAGCGCTAAAATTGTTATTGATCAATTAATCGAATTTGGAGAAACTAAAAGAGGATGGTTAGGTGTAAGAATTCAAGATGTCACCAAAGAAATTGCGGATATAGAAAATTTAGATGAACCGAGGGGAGCACTAGTTGCCAGCGTTGCTGAAAACAGCCCATCAGATAAAGCTGGAGTTAAAGCTGGAGACATTATTCTAGAATTTAATGGAGAAAAAATAAACCAAATGAAAGAATTACCAATTATAGTTGCCCGAACTGAAGTTGGTAAGAAAGTTGATGTAAAAATTTGGAGAAACAAAAAAGAGATTATAAAAAAGATTACATTAGGCAGATTAGAAACTTCAGAAGATTTTAAAGTTTCAGAAAAAAGTCAAACAGATGAAAATAGAATTGATAAATTAAAAATAACAGTTAGAAAATTAAATAATGAGGATATAAGACAAAGAAATTTGCCTAATCAAACTAGAGGATTAGTAATTACAAATATTGAAAATGATAGTCCTTTATTAAATTCTATTGAATTGAATAGCATAATTATTGAGGCTCAAAAAAAGAAAATTAATTCTGACAAAGATTTAATAGAAATAGTTGATGATGTTCTTAAAACAAATCAAAAAACTATATTGTTTGTAATATTTAACAGCCAAAATCAGAGAAGATACATTGGTGTTAAATTAAAATAAACATGGATTTAAGATCCAAGATTATTTTGATTTATGGTCCCACCGCTTCTGGAAAATCTGAGTTTGCGATTAAATTAGCAAAAAAAATTTCTGGTGAAATAATTAATGCAGACAGCATGCAGGTATACAAGGACCTTAAGATTTTGACTTCTAGACCCTTAAAAAAAGACTATAAAAATATTCGACATCATCTCTATGGCTTTCAAAACCCTAACAAAATATTTTCAACTGGAAATTGGCTAAAATTAGCAAATAAAAAGATAAAAGAAATAAAGAGTAGGAAAAAAGTTCCAATCTTAGTTGGAGGTACAGGTTTATATTTTAAGGCTTTAACTGAGGGATTAGTTGATATTCCATTAATCCCTTTAACATTAAGAAATAAGATTAGAAAAATCCAAAAAAAAGAGGGTCAAAAAAAATTTTTTAAAAAGCTTCAGAAAATTGATCCCCTCTCAGCGAGCTTAATAAATCCTACAGATACTCAAAGATCTATTCGAGCTTACGAGGTAATGATGTTTACAAAAAAATCAATTTTGGAGTGGTATAAAGGCACTAAGTCTATTTACAAGAATAAAGATTTTCACAAAATAATTATAAATTACCCTCGCCAAATGTTAATTAAAAGAATTCAGATTAGAACAAGACTAATGTTAGAAATGGGAGTAATTCAAGAGGTAAAAAGGTTTTTTAAACTTAATATTGCAAAAAACAAAAGCATTTCAAAAGCTATAGGCGTCAATGAAATCAAAGAATTTCTTAAAAAAATGGAGAACAAAGAGCTACTAGTCGACAAAATATCAATAAAGACAAGACAATATGCTAAAAGACAAATGACGTGGGCGAGAGGGCATATGAAGACATGGAAAAAAATTAATCCAAAACAGTTAAATAATTTTTTAAAAAATATTTAATTATTATGTAGTTAAACTTGACCAATCAGCACAACTTCAGCTAGATTGCGAAATGCCAAAATTATTAACAGGAGCAGAAATCGTATTTAAATGTCTTGAAGATCAAGAT
>MDTE01077595.1_pt1 | contig 49471 bp, 20 predicted proteins | sample 811231 | NCBI WGS metagenome assembly MDTE01 (sample SAMN05326651, study PRJNA326480) | marine metagenome | isolation source: seawater | place: Indian Ocean: Red Sea | collected 2010 | reverse complement strand
TTCTACAGGTGCTTCCTCTGATGCAGGAGTGTCCTCAGATGGTGCTTCTTCAGCAGCTTCTACAGGAGCTTCCTCTGATGCAGGAGTGTCCTCAGATGGTGCTTCTTCAGCAGCTTCTACAGGTGCTTCCTCAATAGGACCTGCCTCTAATTCCTTTAAATAAGAATCTAAATTTTTATCTTCAGGAATTTTTAATAATGATTCTTGAAAACGAATTGCACCACTTTTTTCTGCAACAACAGATTTTATGTATTTTACTACTGTAAATTTCTTTTCTTTTTTCGCACCTTTTTTTGCTTTCTCAGCAAAACTTGTCCCTTTAGCCATAATAATCTCCTAAGAAGTCATAAAAATATAATTTTCGGTGACGAATTTACTTTATATTCTTCAATAAAGGAATTTTAAGGAATATTCTTTTCTCTATAATCAAATTCAAAATAATCTCCATCCGACCAGGACGATGGTCTCTTCTCTGATGATGATACAACTCTTAATTTATTGTGTCCAATAAATTCAAATAAACCATATCTCCTTGTTCCATCATCATATTTTATCGCCAATCGAAAAGGTCTTTTTGACCAATCTATGGCATATTCCCCAGGTTTCTCATCACCGATAGTATTTCCAAATAGTACTCCTTGACTAAATCGTCCATTATTAAAAGACCATAAAATAACAGCAATCCCTTGATAAGCCCACTCTCCATCTAGTGCTTTCACTATATCAATATTCTCTACCGTTTGTGATTTAGCACTATTACCAGCTTTGTCCTTAGCATCAACAGTGAGAGTGTATGAAGTCCCAATTAATACTTTATCAGAACCTGGTACTAAAATTGATGGATGATCACCACTTCCAAGATCTTCTGCAGCAACAGTAAGATAATGAGGTGAGTCAGGATCTTCACTTCCCCCCTCACGTTCCCAACGAAAAATTACTTCTCCCATATCCTCACTAAATGTCATTCCAACTGGAGAATTATAATTAAATAGACCTCTACCAGGTGCACTATTAGTGAAATCAAGATTAAATCTTGGTGGAGTAACATCGAATGTCACATCAGAAATAGTTACAGGATCCATCAAATTTCCAGCATTATCTTGTCCTGTGAAGACTAATGAATAATTAGATCCATCCGATAAAGAAGGGGCATTAATTAATGTGATAGAATCATGAACCCCACCTTTTAATTCATTTCCAGAGAGACTTTTCTCTTGAGAAGATCCTCCATTTGCAATCCATGTAATTGTTCCAGTTTGTAGAGGTTCAGAAAGTTCATAGCTAATACTTGTGTTATTTATTGAAGTGCCCGGACTCGGACCTGTTACTATTATGACAGGAGGTGTGTTATCAAATAATAGTGGCCCAATATCAATAGGGTTAGATGTGTTTCCTGCAGAATCAGTTCCAGAAAAGGAAATAGAATAACTAGCTCCACTTACTAATGTAGGGGGATTAGTTAAATCTATTGATTCATGAGGGCCTTTTATTAATTCTTGCCCTGATAATATAACTGTATGTGGAGCTCCTCCATCTCGTATTGCATTATTCCCAGGCGCATTCTTAAAGACAATTTCTCCTGAAATAATTGTTTCGTCAATATTATAGCTAAAAGTTTTTCCATTTGTGTACCCTTCAATAGGATTTATTGCAGAAAATATAGGAGGCGAAATATCGAATTTTACTCCTGAAACTGATATTTCATCAGCTTTATTTCCAGCAGCATCCGAACCATTTAAAGTCAATGTATAGATACCACCATCAACTAAAGATGTTTGATTCAAAAGTATTCCTTTCCTATTGCCCTCCTCCTTTTCTGGGACAGAAAATTCTATTATACGCGGAGATTGAGAATCCGTATTTCCACTAATTCTTGTCCAGGTAGCAGTAGCAGTAGATAGTTTTTCTGACAATGTGTAATCAATATCTAGGGTTTTAGTATTTATAGGGGATTCTGGTGAGTTTAAAGTTATTACTGGTTTAATCGAATCAAATAATATTCCATTAATACGAACAGTCTCAGCCTCATTGCCAGCAGCATCAGTAGCTCTAAAACTGATCCTATAAATTCCCCCATCCACTAAGGTTGGACTATTTGAAAATATAGCTCCCGCATGTTCTCCTTCTGAAAGTTCTGATTCTACTAATACTACTTGATGTGGAGAATTAGGATCAGTGTTTCCAGACGTTTGCTCAAAAATAACTATACCAGAAGTAGCATTCTCACTGATAGTGTAAGTTAATCGAGGTTCATTGATTGCTAATAAATCGTTGTAAGTCTTAATTGTTAACAATGGTGGTGTATTATCAAATGTGACGGATTCAATTGTCATGCTAGAAGCATTATTAGTTGCTGGATCAATTCCTTCAAAAGATATTGAATAAACTGAACCACTAACAAGATTTGGCGCATTGGTAAGAATAATTTCATTATGCTCTCCCATCGCCAATTCTAACCCCGATAATGGGATTTCATGCGGTGAAGATGCATCAATTTCGCCTCCAGTCCTCCGCCAAACAACTTTACCTTCAGAAAGAGTTTCACTTAAGTTGTATGATATTGCTGAAGTTTTAATGAATGAAGTGGGAGCAGGTAAAGAAGCAATAATACTTGGTGGAGTTACATCAAAAAGCACTTGTTGAATTGTAGAAGATGTTAAATTGTTACCAGCCTGATCATTACCTATTGTTGAAATATCGTAAATAGCCCCATCCACAAGAGTAGGTTCCATTGTTAAACTCACGTTTTCAAAACTTCCCTTCACCATCTCATCACCAAGTAATTCTATAGTGTGAGGTGAATTTGGATCAGCTACTCCAGCAACATGTTTCCAAACTAACGATGCTTTTTGCATTTTTTCTGAAAGACTATATGAAATTATAGGTTCATTGATAGCTTTCATGGATTCTGGCCACAGTAATGTGAACAAAGGAGCTGAAATATCATATGTGACCGTTGGTATAGTAACTACTTCTGATGTATTTCCTGCCATGTCTATACCAGTAAATACAATGCTATAGATTGATCCATCAACAAGATCAGGAATGTTTGATGTAAAAGATTGAGGGTGATCACCACTACTAAGTTCAGATGCATTCAATATTATCTCATGGGGCGAATATGGGTCAGCGCTACCTCCAGTTCTTATCCAGGAAATTTGTCCACTTTTAAACAGTTCTGATAAACTATAATCAACCTCTTTCGTATTAACATATTGATTAACCTGAGGATAATTAACGATAATGTTGGGTGAAATATCGTCATATGATAAATTTGTAACATTAAAATTTTCCCCAGCATTACCAGCCATATCTATGCCTTCTAAAGTAAGCGTATAGATAGCACCTGATACCAAAGGATCAAAATTTGCTGATAAAATTTCTGGGTGACTTCCAGAGGTAAGCATTGAATTATCTAAATTAATTATTCTAGGAGGTGAAGGATCATCTGCACCTCCTGTTCTCACCCAAGTTAATTTTCCTTCTTTTAATGGCTCACTTAAATTGTATGAAATGACATTGCTATTGATATAATCACCTTCACTAGGATAATCTATAGTTAATGTTGGAGGTGATGTGTCATAACCAACATTGACTATAGAAACTGGTTCAGCTATATTTCCAGCCAGATCCTCTGCCGTCATTAATATTCTGTATGCAGAACCATCAACTAAATTCAAAGAATCAGAAAAATCTATTTCTGGATAATTTCCAGCAACTTTCAAACTATTAGATAATTTGATGGATAAATTATTTGTAGAGTTTCTTAAATCTTTCCAAAGAAATTCACCAGAGGATAAATCTTCACTTGTAGAAAAAGAAATCACAGGTTTATCAATAAAAATATTCGATTCAGGTGAAGATATTGCAATAACTGGGGAAGTAATATCATAAGTAATTTTATCAATGAAAACCTCTTCAGCATTGTTTCCAGCTAAATCCAAACCTGAAAATGAAACTGAATAAATAGCTCCATCTACCAAGGCTGGCAGATTAAGCAAGGCTGTTTTTACATGATCACCTGATAGAAGCTCATTTCCTGTTAAAACAGATTGATGAGGTGAATTAACATCATCTTCACCACCAATTTGAGTCCAAGTAATAATTGACTCTAACATATCTTCTGAAAATGAAAAGGATGGGAGAATTTCATTTAAATAATCACCATCAACAGGGCTACTGACCATAATTACTGGCTCTGTAACGTCGTATCTTAAACTTTCAATGATTAATGTATCAGATTTGTTTCCAGCATAATCAACCCCAACAAAAGAATAATTATATATTGATCCATCTGATAAAAGAGGAGGAAATATTAGATTCCCATCAGAATGATCACCTGATAAAAGTTCATCAGAATCAAGAGGGACAATATGAGGCGAAGATGGGTCAGCTATTCCAGCTATTTGACTCCAAAACATTGTTCCATCCTTAAGATCTTCGCTAATTGAATAAGAAATATTTGGTTCCTTGATTGCTGCACCAGACAAAGGAGAAGAGACAGTAAGGATTGGAGGAGAAAAATCAACTTTTACATCTTCAAGAAAAACTTCATCAACTTGATTTCCAGCTGGATCTTCTCCGTTAAAAGTTATTCTATAACTAGCTCCATCTACTAGAGTAGGTTGATTCATTAAATATCCATCAAAAGGCTCTGATAATAACTCTTCATTATTCAAAGAAATTTCATGAGGTGAACGAGTATCATCATTTCCTCCTGTATATATCCAGGAAATAACACCTTTGGATAGATTCTCAGATAACCTAAATGACAACCTTGAATCGGGGACGTAAATATCAGTTGTAGGATAAGTTACCAGATATTTCGGGGAAGTAACATCATATGTAATAGATGAAATTCTAACTGTGTCCGTATTATTTCCAGCAATATCACTCCCAAAAATTTCAATTATATACTCCCCACCATCAATTAATGGTGGTGGGGTTTCAAGATTAATTTCTCCTGAGTTTCCAATAGACATCATCTCAGGTAATAAAGAGACTGTATGTGGAGAATTCCCATCCTCCTTTCCACCAGAGTTTATCCATCGGATAGAACCTTCAACCAAAGCTTCATTTAGATTATATGAAAATCGAGTATGATTCACAGCTACACTGTCTAAAGGAGAAAGATTGGAAATTATAGGAGCTGTAATATCATATGATATATTTTCAATTGATATGGGAATTGCTTCATTACCAGCCCTATCTGTTCCAGCGTAAGTTATGCGATATGTTGAGCCGTCTTGGAGTTGTGGTAAATTTGAGAAACCCAATGAATCATGCAATCCAGATGATGCTAAACTCTCTTCTTCAATTTTTATAACGTGCGGTGAACCTAGATCAGCATTTCCACCAATTCGTTGATAAGTAATTGTCCCTTCTGATATATATTCAGATAATGAGTATTTAATTTCCGCCGTATTTACGAAACTGTTTGTATCAGGATAAAAAACTGTTATTTCAGGATCTGTTATATCATAATGGACAGAATCAATTCGAAGTGTGTCAGAAATATTTCCAGCGGGATCTATACCAAGTATTTTTAATGAGTAAATTGATCCATCAACTAGCATAGGTGTTTCCGACATTAACCTAGGAAGCTGTGTCCCAGCATTTAGTTCTGAACCAACAAAATTAGATACATGAGGTGCATTTTCATCATAAATCCCACCAATATGTTCCCAAGTAAGTTTTCCTTCTTTCAGGTTCTCACTTAACCAATATCCAATTAGTGGTTCATTTATATAAGATGATAGTGTTGGAGTAAATTCATCAAAAAGAGGAGCGGTAGCATCAAAAGTGAGGTTTTCCAAGATAATTGGACTTGCTTCATTCCCAGCTCTGTCATAACCACTTATAGTTAATCGATATACACCTCCTTCAACAAGATTAGGATCATGAAAAAACTCTGTATCTACATGTCCTCCTTCTAATAACTCCTCATTGACAAATTGAACATTATGAATTTTGGCGGCGTCTCGAGTGCCATCCAACCATTCCCATTTTGCATTAGCAACAGAAAATTCTTCACTAAAAGAATAAGATAGGTTTGGTGAAGATATAAAAGATTTTTCAGAAAGATCTAATAATTCAATAATAGGCGGATCAGCATCAAAAGTTATATTTTCAACAATAATTGTATCAGACTTATTACCAGCAGCATCCTCTCCAGTAATTTTAAATGTGTAGATTGCACCATTTACAAGTTGAGGAGCATTTAATAGAGAAATTTCATTATGTAAACCACTAGTAAGTTCATCACCTTCAAAATCAGCCGTGTGAGTAATTATGCTATCTAATGCTGGGTATTTTGATTCCCATATTGCCTTTCCTTCAGCTATCGATTCACTTAAGTTATAGGTTAAATTACTACTATTAATAAACCCGCCACTATCTGGTTTAACATCAGCAAATTTTGGTTTTGTTGCGTCAAACATGACTTCAGTAATAATAACTGGTTCTGACTTATTTCCAGCTAGATCGATACCGTTAAAAGTAACAGAATAGATGGTGCCTTCAACAAGAGGTGGCGGGGCACTTGCAATAGGAAAACGCTCATAAAATCCTTTTACAAGATTACTATCAGGGATAATCTGAATAAATTGTTCAGCATTGCCAGTGATACTATCAATAGAGGTCCAAATTATTTCACCAGATTTTAAATTTTCAGAAAGAGAATAGGAAACTTCGACATTCCTAGTTGGAACAGAAGCTATAGGATAATTTACCTCTAGAATTGGAGGAGTAATGTCATAGTTTATTTCTGACACAAGTACTGTATCAGAAATATTCCCCGCACTATCTACACCGACCATATATAAATCATATATAGCACCATCCTTAAGAAATGGTGTATTAATTGGCAGTGAGTCCGGGTGAATGCCTGCTGATAATTCAAAGGATTCAAGAGATAGAACATGAGGAGAAGTTGGATCTTCTACACCATCTTTTCTATCCCAAACTACAGAGGCAGATAACAGTGACTCGCTCAGTTCATATCCAATAGCTGGAATATTTCGATGTGATTCCATTTTCGGTGAAAAAATAGATAGTTTTGGTGGTGTATCATCAAATGTAACTTGCATTGCTGTTATAGGTTCTGATACTTTTCCACTTAAGTCTTTTCCTTTAATTGTTACCTGATAAATTCCACCTGAAACAAGATTTGGAGATTGGTTCATTTCAATGAAATTATGACTCCCCTTAGAAAGTTCATTTCCATACATAGAAATTATATGAGGTGCCCTAACATCAAGCTTACCATCAATCCATTCCCAAATAACAGTTCCAGTTTTTAAACGTTCACTTGAATTGTATGAAATGGCACTAGTCGGAATATGACTTCCGTTTACAGGAAAACTTAAATTTATATCTGGTGGTGTAATATCATACATGACATCCGTAGATGATGCTCCAAGAGATCGATTTCCAGCAGCATCAACTCCCATAAATGAAATCACATAAACACTTCCATCTTGGAGAGTTAGTTGATTTGCCATAACACTATCATGAAAACCCTCCGTTAAATAATCAAAAGGAATATCCATAATCTGCGGAGAATTGAAATCGGGCTCTCCTCCTACTTGTGTCCAAATAATTGAAGCTTCAGATAAATTTTCTGTTAAAGTATAAGTGACTGCTGGAGACATAACAAAAGTGCAATCTCCGGGAGTTACATCTACAAACTCAGGTGCGGTTACATCAAACTTAATATTCTCAATTGAAGAAGGAAGTGCTTCGTTTCCCGCTTTATCTCTTCCAGTTAATCTTATTGTAAAAGTTCCACCATCAGTAAGTTTTTTAATAAATGTAGAATCTGCTAATCTATGGTCTCCTGATTTTAAACCTTCATCAGTAAGTTGTATTTTTATATTTCTGTTATCTTTTCCATCAACATTTTCCAAAATCCAATCAATTTCAGCTGATGAAAAATCCTCATCTAATGTATAAATAACCTCCCCACTTCTAATTGAAATTCCTGGCTCAGGAGCAATTGTCGATAAAGATGGTGGAGTTGTATCAAAAAGTATATTTTTAACAATAACAGGGTTTGCCAAATTACCAGCAAGGTCTTCACCCGTCATTATTATATTGTAAAGACCACCATTTATTAATTCAGGTTTTTCTGATAAAGCCTCATATAAATGCTCTCCTCCGTCAAGTTCGCTTCCTGTCAGATTAATTATATAAGGATCTACTTCATCTTCCTTAATATTTGTTTGGATCCACTTGATTTGAGCATTAGAAAGGTCCTCACTGGAAATATAACTAATCACAGAGCTGTTTGCATATCCACCGCTATCAGGAGACTCCCAAAGAAATTCAGGTCGTGTTGTATCATAAAGAACACTTCTTACGGAAAGAAATGGCCCTTTATTCCCTGCCATATCTTTTCCTTGAAAAAGAACGGAATAAGTAGCGCCATCCTTTAACTGAACATCTTCTCTAAAAATAATAGAATCTTTTCGACCCGATTCTAACATGCCTTTAGAAAGACCAATGACGTGAGGAGAGATTTCATCTTTTTTCCCTCTTTCCCATACCCAAAGAACCTCAGCTGAAGAAAGATCCTCATCAGGGTTATATGATATTCTAGCTATATTAGTAAATGCTGGAGCATCAATACTATAATTTGGCGGAGTTGTATCAAATGTCACAGCAGATACAGTCATGTCATCAGCCGGATATCCACTCTCTCCTATTCCCGAGAAAGTTATTTGATAGATTGAACTATCTTGCAGAATCGGTGGATTTCTTAGTTGAGTGTCTTTATGACTTCCCCTAGTTTTTTCAGATGATATAAGTTTAGAAAGGTGAGGTGCTAAACTATCTTTTTTACCCCCTACCCATTCCCACTTTATTAATCCACTGGCTAAATCCTCTTTTAAATAATAGGATAAATTAGAGTTGTTTATTGGAATACTATCAGAAGGAGACTCAATTGAAATAATTGGAGCTTTACCTTCCGAATTTATTGTCATTGAATTAACAACTGTAAGCGTAGAATCATACTCCCAAATATCTGTTTCCCCGGTTCTTTCATCATAATTCTTAACATATCTCCGGACAACTTTCCTAGATGGCATAATAACCCAATCTTCCTGACGAACCTTATTTTCATTATTATATTGAAGTTCGATAACTCCATACATAAATCCATTAACATCATAAAACCTATAAACTTGAGCTTCGCCGTTAGAATTATATTCAATAGAGGTAAATCTATCATCATAGTCACGAACTTTACTTAAACCATAAGTATATCGAATAAACTTTTCTGAAGGAGCGTCATTAATTCCATAATGAGTAATTTTTCTTAGAGAACTATCTTTAGAAAAAAGTGATTTAACAGAAATGTCACCAATGTTATCATATTCAAATACTTCAAAGCGATCAAGTCTATTTCCTATCTTAAAATATGATTTTTTTCTTATCATCCCAGAAGTATCATATCGAACTTCTATATAATTCCTAAATCTCAGATCTTTAATTGAAACATCTGTATCGCTAATAAATGCTTTTTCTGAACGAAAATATCGTACAAAGCTCTCCTGACTAAAAAGAGCAGTAAAAAGTACTAATAAAATGAAACCTAAAAACCTTACCACGGCAAGGTAGTTTAAACACCACTGAAGTTAGTATCAATTCAAATCGAACTTAAAGTTTATGAGGAATTCGCAGGAATTCATTTACCACCCATGTAATGGACCAGTTGTGTCCAAGTCTTTTTCCATTCATGCTATTGGGCAATAGCGTAACACGACTATCAAAAAGATCTATTTGCTGTGGATCTATTTTCATTTTTCGAAAAGCTCCATCAAGCTTGTGTTGAGTTCTCCATTGAAAATGCAATATATTTTTATCCCATGAGTAATAATTAATTGAACCATCTTGTTTTTTCCTAATTTCACATCTTGTATTAAGACTTTCATATCCGCGTAAAGGGGATGCAATAGAATGAATTTCAATAGGAATATTGTAATGTAATTTTGATGCAAGTTTCGTTACTACTACTCCACCATAACTATGACCAAAAATTATTAACTTTTCTATTCCTGGAGTTTCTCCAATAAGAAGCATTAAATCATCCGCCAGTTTACCTGAGGCACTATCTGGGCAAACATCCCAATTGTATCGATAAAAATAAGTGTATTTATATTCATTAGAAAAAGTTTTTAATCCATAAATCCACTCATAACCATCTGATTTCCAACCATGAACACCAACTATTAATATTTCTTTATTAAGACTTGAATCATTGGAAATAAAAACAAACCCATATTTTTGCTCCATAAGTTTTTTACCAGAAAGTTTTATCTTTTCACCCATTTCCAAGTCACTTCTTGATAGATTAGAAATAGAATTTTGACAAAAACCTCCTGAGATGATTAGGAAAAAGAAATACTGTATAAAATTAAACTTCATTGTCCATATATTGTAAAAGCATGGTTTTTTTCAAATTAACATTGATTTTAATTTTTGACTTAATATCTTTCCTCAACAAGGAGTTTTTCTATTCAAGATGTAAATTGATGGGTTATGAATATGACAGATCATATAAGAAGTAATACGAATTTATTTCATAAAACTATTATATTAATTTCTTTTCTAAGCTTTTCAACAATTAGATCACAGCAATTAATTGTCTTAGATATAGCTCCATTAAACATAACAGATGAATACATTCTAATTTTGTCAGATCATTTTAGAGAAATTATTTCTACCAAATTAGATAAACAAATTATGCCCGTAGAAACTATTAGAGAAGTATTGAGTCAAGATAAAGTTAACAACAGATGGTGTGCTGAGGAATGGTGTGCAAAAGAAATCGGAAAACTAATAAGTGAAGAAGAAGTAATAGTGTCTTCAATATGGAAAGATCAGAATATTTATCGAATTAAAGGATCATTAGTAAACATTAACTCTGACACTGTTACAAATTGGCATGAATTTAATTTTGCCGGTGAAGATTCTAGTCTTTTTAATGAAGTTGAGTATATGGCCTATAAAATTTTTAATAAATCATCTCCACCTGAAATACAGAATAAACATGATTTCATTAATGAAAGATCCTTGGCATTACAAGGAATTACGGAAAAAAATACACGCCTTAAGGCCACCCTACTTTCTACCGCTGTTCCTGGTTTAGGTCAGTATTATCTTAAGAAGAAAGTAGTCGGTGGAGTCTGGCTATCAGCTCAACTTATTTTGGGGAGCTTAGCTATAAGAGAATATATAATATGGCGAAATTCTTATAAAAACTTCTATGAATTTGAAGATCTATATCTAACATCTACAGATGTTTCCGATATAGAAAATTATCGAAATGAAATGATAACAACTTATGATTTAGCAAAGTCATCGATTATTCAACGTCAACAATATACCAATATAATTTCAGGCTTATGGCTATTAAATATTCTTCATGCTTATGTTATTTCACCTTCAACAGAAAAAATTCTTGAAGACATATCTATAAAGTTTTCACATAAACAGATAACAAACGAGTTCCAATTAAGGCTTATTCTTGCACTCAATTAAATTAATATTACCCATTATTATCATATTCATAAGCTGTGAAAAACTACCAGTAAAAAGTTTCGATAATCCCTTAGACATTACCCAATCAGAACTAATTGGAGTTAGTTTTCCGGCCCTAGTTTTTTTCCCTGATAGTGTATCAATTAAAACCGGTGAAACTGTTTCACTTGGAGTATATGCCATGGAAATTAATGAGCTTAGTGGTGCTTATATTCAGATAAATTATGAAGTTCAAAAAGTTAACATAACCTCTGTTCTTCCTGGCCAACTTCTTCATTCAATTACAGATCCTTTTTTTAATTATGAAAATGACACATTATCTGGAAAATTAAATATTTATACCACATCATATGGCTTGGACACATTAAAAAATTCCTCAGGAACAGGTAGCCTTGCAAATATTGAATTTAAAGCCAATGTCCCAGGTAAAATTATCATCCAATACACAGACAGTACAGAATTTGTAGATCATAATGACAATACAATTAAAATTAAGAGCAGACTTCCAGGAGTAATAAATGTTTCCCAGAAAAATTAGGATATCATATTTTATTTTTCTGGCAAACCTATGTGCACAAACTACTTCTCCTGAGATTTTAACTATTACTTCTACAACAGATGCAGGAAGTTATAATTTAGGTAGTAGTATAAATATAACATTGAATTTCACCAAACCTGTCTCTTTAACTGATGCAAAGATAGAGATTGTATTAGAAACTGGTGATACGGACAGATCTATATATATTGAGGAATTTGCAACAGCTTCACTTTCAGCTTCTACAACATATATCGTACAAAAAGGAGATGTAACCTCACAACTATCTATTAACAGTATAATTTTAAGTGCTACTGGATCATCCCCATCCATTATTGACAATCAAGGTAATGTTATGATTAACTTTGTACCAATAGCAAATCTTGAAAAGGACCGAATAATTATCATTGATGGATTAGCACCTGATCCACCTAATGGATTGATTGCGGTTGCTGACAATCAATCTATTACATTATCTTGGGAATCAAATTCTGAAGCTGATTTTTCAAAATATATTATTTATGGCGGAAAAGTGAATAACCCCACAACTGCTATATCAACTATTTCATCAATATCTCAATTATCTGAAACTATAACATCTCTTTCAAATGATACGACATATTATTACAGAATGGTAGCTGAAGATTTATTAGGAAATTCCAGTTCCTATTCTAATGTTATATCATCGACACCATTTTCAACACCGGTAGCCGGTGAAATCCGCGATGGAGAATCAACAGATATTGATTGGTGGAATAAAAGAGATAGGATCACCTTTAATTGGGATGAATTTAGTGATAATGGAACAATAAATTATGAATATGCCATTGGAACTTCTCTTTCTGATCTAAAAAACACAATTCCTTGGATCTCCGTTACGGGGACAGAAAAAACTCATACTGGCCTTAATCTAATTGAAGGTTTTACCTATTTCATTAGCATTAGAGGGACAGATTTTACAGGAAAATCAGATACAACTACATCGAACGGTTTAGTGATAGATCTTACAGCACCTAATTTTGGCTATGTTAATGATGGATCCATAGAGTCAGATACTGACCTAGATTATTCAAATTCGCTCGAAGAACTCTCATCAAACTGGAATGGTTTCTCAGATATGGTTAGCAGCGGAGTTGCCAGTAATATTGAAACTTACACTTACATCATAGGTACATCACCAGGTGACTCAAATATTGTTCTTCCAAAAACAATATCTATACAAAATTCTATTTCTGAAACAGGATTGTCTCTTGAAGAGGATTCAACTTATTATTTCACTGTATATGCTACTGATTATGCTGGAAATGAGTCCAATGCAATTAGTTCTAATGGAGTTACAATTGATGTTACTAAGCCTAAGCCAGGAATTGTTAGGGATATCACTCCTTTTTACTTCATTTTAAATGATCTTACAGATAGATCATGGATTAATTTTAATTCTAGCCTCGTAGCATACTGGTATGGATTTACTGATTCGCTTAGTGGGATCTCCAATTATGAAATTAGTGTTTTCGATCCAGATAATATTCCTGTAATTGAATGGAAACAGCCCACTAATGATTCAACATTATTTATACCAGGCTTGTCACTTGAGGATGATAAAACTTATAAAATTGCTGTTAAAACGACTGATGTAGCTGGGAATCAAATTATTGAATTAAGTAATGGGATTTATGTAGATCTTACTCCACCTTCAGTTGATTCTCAGGATGAAAAACGAATTCTACTCAATGATACCACTGAATTAGAAATAATATTTTCCGAAGAAATTTCTTCATTAGAAATTTTCGGAAAATCAAAGACTGATTCAATTGTTAATTTTCGTCATAAAATAAAAGGTAATATTCTTACCATTGAAACTCGACCACCATTTTCTAGCTTAGATACTATCTCATTTTATCTAAATAATGTTACGGATTCACATGAGTTAATAACAGAGCAAATACCTATAGAATTCGCGACTCGCCTTCTAGGTGATTACGATGACAATCTAATAATTGATATTTCTGACATAAGCGAATTTGCAAAACGCTGGCCAACCGATGATATTGCACCCGTCGAAGGCCTCCCTCCATATTTTACCATCAAAACAGACGGAATAATAAATTTAAGAGATGCAATGGCTTTTGCACGAATGTGGAGATGGTTTAATGAGGTGAATGAAGAAGATGTTGTATTGCCCAACCAATTTGGTGTAGCTCCTAAATTTTCTTCATCTGATAATGGTTTTACTATATTTTTATCGCCTGACGTTACATCTGGTGAGATAATTATTATTAATGGAAGTGATAATCTCATGCTTACAAATAAAAATTTGTCTCACGAAGGTCTCTTCCTATCATATCGAAATAAAATTTATGATAGCTACAGAATTGATTTCTCAAAATTCAATTCTGAAAATTCAACAGAAACAACAAATTTGAATTTTTCAGCTAATCAAGGAGAAGAGAAGTTGACATTCTACTATTATCTTTATAATAAAGAAATGGAATTAATATCATCAGGCTCATCAAACCCATTAAACGGAATTTTTCCAGAAAATTATTCTTTAAAACCTAATTTCCCCAACCCATTTAACCCTTCTACTACAATTCCCTATGAACTTCCAGAAGTATCCAGCATAAAGATTGATATTTATGACCTATTAGGTAAAAAAGTTCGTACCTTAATAAATAAAAATATGGAGGCTGGATATCATACTTGTATTTGGGACGGTAAAAATGACAGAGGAAAAAATATTTCTGCTGGAGTTTATATTATTAGCATGAATACAGGAACAATCTTTCAAACTAGAAAGATTGTTTTGTTAAAATGAACTCACCAATCCTCATCTATCTCAAGTGAACCTTTAAACATAACCGTATAATTGCCATATATAGGGTCATAATAATGACCACCTTCTTCATAATAACGATTCCATATTTTGTTTCCATTTTTATCTGTACGGTAAATAAAAGGAGAAATCATTAGACGTTCAAGATGCCAACGTCCTTTTTGACCTGAGGGTATTTCTTCGCCATTTCCATAAATCATTAAACCTCCTTCATCATATATTTCATGTTGAGGATTAATTTCACCATACTCATGGCTTACGTTAATAGCTTTATGACCAATTTCATGAGCTATTGTCCTTCTTAAACGATCTGGTCTAGATAGATTTGTTAATGTAATCACACCTCTTAATTTTTTTGGTATAGTATTGCAATATGAATAGGATGGGAATGATAATCCTCCTGTACGGACAGTTTTTATCATCCAATTACGACCTTCCGAAACTTCTAAAAAGGGTAAAAACACCTCCTGCAATGCTATGAGATAAATAGTACGGTGATTATCAGGATTTCTTTCGATAATACTATTAAATGCATCTAAAGCCTGTTTTGTTAGTATTGAGGGGTGCCTTTTCATATGAGTATACATATTTGTGTATTCAGTTTGAGGAATTTCAGGGATCTTATTTGCTTGAAGAGAAAGAAATCGTGTGTCAACAATCCCGGTCTTGATCCAAAGTAATTTCAGCTGAACAGACGTAGGAGAATAAATTTCCTTAGCGGACAAAAAACCTGATATAATATTTTCAAGAGTTACTTTATTAAAGTCTGGATCAAAGTTAGAAGGAAAATAAATACCTACATCAATAGTTGCCCTACCTTCCTCAATATCCTGGTTTATATTTTCAATATCTACTGAATCAATTAATGACCATACTATTGGTTTTGGTTTTATACTTTTTGATTCACAACCTAAAAATATGGTTGAAAAACAAATAGTAAAAATAGATTGGAGAAGTAGTCTATTGGTACACAAAACAAAAAAAGGATTTATAATTTTATCCAGAATGAAACCGGAAAGAATATAGTTTTGAATTATTTATATTAAACTTCAACTGGACAAATTTCGATTTAATAGTTTTATTAAATTTAAGCTTTCCATTATTCATTGTACGTATAATAGTATCAGCTTTGGAGATTTCATTTCCCTTATCATCAAGTACAATTACATTTATATAACCATCATCATTAACATCAGCATTAATTAATATATCTTGACCTGTGTATGGAAGAATCTTTGTTTTTATTCTACCAGGTGAAGAGATACTTTTTTGTTTATAGCCAGCAAAACCATCAATGCGAAGGGTAGCAAGCGCAAGGGAACCATTACGCCATCCAAAATGTAAGTAATCGCTTGCCCCATAATAAATACGGATCTCATCATTTAAGAATACTGGTGTTGCACATGCATAAACACATCCATAATCATAATCAAATTTTTTCTCCGAGTTGGGAATTAATGGTGTACCAGGTGAAATTCTATTCCATCTTTTAGTATCTTTACTCCATGTAAGTTCTGTCCATGTCCTGTCTTCACCTGAAGAGTAAACAGCTAAAAGACCTAAATAGACACCTCCATAATAAAAAACTGGCATTGCATATGGTTGATCATTTTTCCCTGACCCTTCTAAAACGACTTGTTCTTCTGACCAATTTTCAAAGTCACCACTTTCAATCCTGGTAACTTGCCTAAGCCTACCTTGTAGTTTAGAACCCCAACTTCTGGTTATTCCTACGTACTTCTGTAGAGTTGGAGCCCAAAAAGCATTATTGTGAGTATCTCCAGCAACATCAACTCCTTGAATGTCTTTTGCTTTTTCCCAATTTATCCCATTCATAGAAGTACTGAAAGAAAGCCCTTGAAAAATCATCTTATATTTTCGTTTAGGATCCTTTTCAAAAGAATCTTTGTAAATACCCGCACCGTGAGGCCCTCTCCAAATTATATTGTTTTCATTTGTTCCATCATATTCTACTAAACCAAGATTTGGTTTTATCCAATTTATTCCATCTTTAGAATAGGCATAACAGATACCCATTTCTCTCTTTAGATGTCCATCATTATATGGCATAGTCATTTCATCATGACTTTTTCCTTTGGCTGAATAATCAACAATAAATGGACTGTACCAGCATTTATAGATTTTTTCATTTCTATCATAAATTATATTACCATATAGATTGTCAAACCGTTTTTCCCAAGGTTTATCCTCTATAAAAAGTGGATTTTTAGGATGTTTCACAGGAGAACCAACTACAATTTCAGAATTTTCTACTTTTTCAATAATTTCATCATTGAGCAAAAGAAATATCTCGTCAGCATTTTTATCTGACTGCGAAAAAAGGTTCGTTCCTAATAAAACAACAAATAAATAATGGACAATAAATTTTAGATTTTTTATTTTCAGGCTCATTTATTTTACCTCTTTTTTATAAAAATAAGTGCTGGAAAATTTTCCTTATTTCTGACTATTTCTTCCTTTTTGATAAAAACCAATCGTACAATTCTTTATTTTCATAAGTTTTTGTCCATGAATCATGATATGCCTCAGGATAAAGTGTAAACTTAACCTTACCATTCTCTCTTTCTAATGCTTTTACCATTCTTTCAGATTCCTCAGGTATAATTATATCATCTTTAGCACCATGAAAAACCCAAATTGGCATATTTTTTATAACTAGAGCATCATTTGGATTACCTCCACCACAAATGGGAGCTGCGGCTGCAAATAGTTCAGGTCTTTTTGCGATTATAGCCCAAGTTCCGAAACCACCCATGCTTAAACCAGTAATGTATACTCTGTCCTTATCTACCTTATAGTTTTCAAGAACATTCTCAAGAAGTTTTATAACACTAAATTGTGTTTCTGGATTTCTCCAGTCACTACTCAAAGGACATTGGGGGGATATTGTAATGAAAGGAAATGCTTTATCTTTATCTACAATTTTTGGGATACCATGGATTTTGACCAGATTTAAACTATCACCTCGTTCACCAATACCATGCAGGAAAAGTATCAATGGCCATCTATCTTTTCCTTCTTCATTATAGCTATCTGGAAGATGTAGTAAATAATTTAAGTCTATCACTTCTTTATCATGTGAATCCATGATTACTTCTGACTGTTGACCCTTAACAATAATTGTTAAAGATAGGTGAAATATAGTTAGATATAAAAAATACTTTATTAACAAGTAATAGTTCATTTTAAAATATTTCAAATTATTACATCTTTACAATTACTCTACCCAGCATTTGGCCTTCAAGAATTTTCTTTATTTCATCTACTAAAGAATTTAGATTAACTTCATTGCAAATAGCATCCAAACCTGTTAATTTCCATTCTCTAGAGAAACGATTCCAAATTTTTTCTTTATAATGAAGAGGTTTTTCAGCTGTATCAATTCCAATTAGACTATTTCCTCTAAGAATAAAAGGGTAAACTGAGGTCTCAAATTCAGCCCCACCTACATTTCCACAACAAGTAACAACACCTTGATAACGTATGCATGCCAAAATTGAAGATAAAGTCGCTCCTCCAGCCACGTCTACAGCGGCATGAAAAACTCCTTTGCTTAATGGTTGATTGGTTTCATTAATATATTTATCTCTTTGAATTATTTGCGTAGCACCCAAATCAAACAAGTAATTATCTACATCTGATTTTCCTGTTAAAGCACTTACTTTAGCACCTAATAAACTCAGAAGATTTACAGAAATTGAACCAACACCTCCGGTTGCTCCACTAACAATAACTTCAGCCTCATTCAATGGAATATGATTTAATATAGCATCTGCAGAAAAAGCTGCTGTTAATCCTGCTGTTCCTATCATCATTGCTTCTTTTGTAGAAAGATTGTCAGGACATTTAACAACCCAGCTATTAGGCACTTTAATGTACTGACCAAAACCTCCGCTAGTATTCACGCCTAGATCGTAACCTGAGACAATAACTCGAGTTCCTTCTGGAAAATTTATGTCAGAAGAATCCACTACGATTCCAGCGGCATCTATACCTGGCGTATGAGGATATTTTTGAGTTATTCCCTTGGTGCCAGTTGCTGATAGAGCATCTTTATAGTTAAGAGAAGAATATTGAACTCGTACGATTAAATCTCCATCAGGCAATTCATTAATTGATTTTTCACGGATCTCGATTTTATAAAAATCTTGTTCATCTTGATAAGTAGTTAAAGCCTGAAAAGTTTTTCCCATTTATAAGTTAGTTGTTAATCTTAATAATGCTATTCTTCCTAAGGAAGGTCCACCAATTATTTCTACATGTTTATGATTTAAAATATTATTAAGAGTGAGATTTACTTTTACTTTATCATTTATTTCATACCCTGCATGGAAATCAAAAATAGTGTAGGGTTTTATATCGCCGTAATAGATACCTGAAGACCAATTAAACCCATCAACATAGCGTGCATTTAAACCCATTGAAATGGGCCATTTATTAGGATTATATTGAATCTTCATTGAACCTTTATGTCTAGGAGCATTAATAGGATCCTTGTTTTTTGTTATAGGATTAAAGAATTCAGTCATTCCAAGATGTGAATAGGTTACTTCCATAGATAATTCAAGATTAAAAAAATACGTTAGACTACCATCAAGACCCCACATATCAACTTCTCCATAATTAACATAACCAACAACAACAGGTGGAGTATAACTTCGATCTTTTTTTAGAGCTGTAATACCCTGAATGTTGCCTACATTGCGCCAATTATCAAAAGATGTATCGTAATCTTCTTGATCCGCAATAATATCATTGTCGACGACATCGTCAATATTATTTATAACACCATCACCATCATAATCTGTTTCTAAAACGGATTTTCTTAATACTATGGGAGTAATAAATGTTACTGGACTAACAAAGCTTGAATAATGACTAGTATAAAGATCTAAAGAACCAAAAAGTCTCTGGTTTATTCTTCCTTTATATCCAAATTCCCAAGAACTAACCTTTTCAGCTTCTAATTCAGGAAGATCCAGAACCTTATTTCCATAAAAACCCTCAATTCTTGGGTCAGTTGATGGATAAAATAAAATTTGATTATCAGAATTATATGAATAATACGTACCAGCTGTAGAATCCGCATCCGGTACAGAAAAATAACTAGCCCTTCCCTTTTCATCTCTTGGGAAAACGTAACCACCTCCAGCACCTCTAGCATACACTTTAAATATTGCTACACGTGTAACAAAAATATCCAAAAATAATGCTTGATTTGAAGGAGTATTAAATGCTGTTGCCCAGGTAAGTCTAAAATTCTGATTCTCTCTGGGTTTATGAATAATTCCTATTTTAGGTGAAACTTGAAGTCCATTAGTTTTATCAAAATTAAAATCCCATTTAAAAGGAGAATAATTACTTCCGTACTCCTGATTATTGAAATCAATAATATTAGTCAACCGGTCATGAGCATCTAATCTCGTAGCCTGAATAAATTCCCATTTAGGATTTAACTTCCAGTTTAACTGATAATACAAACCAAACTCGTTAACTATATAACGATTGTCTTCAGAAGCTTCATCTATACCTTCATCTATATTTTCATCTATTCGCCCATCACCATCATTGTCTTCACCATCAGCATATACCATAAAATTCTGATTCCCAAGCCAACGTACTCCTGGCTCTACCTGCTCCCCTAATTCAAAGTATCCATTTCCATTAGAATCGACATAGTCTGGGATGTTATTTCCATTAAGATCTATATAATCATCACTATCCCCATCATTGTCTAAGCCATCTTTTATTGCTCCCAAGACCTTATCATCATAAGTGGTCTTTCCAGAAGGATCAATTCCGATAGAATCCAAAGGGGTTCCAAATTGTGTCTGGTTTTGATCATTTGTTGACCAAGAAGTATATTTTTCACCTTTAGTATACCAAGTATCATCATTGCGATCATTAAAAATATATGGTGAACCTGCCTCACCATTGCCATTATTATCTCTTAAATCGGTGCGGTTCTTATCACTAAGAATAGTTCCTCGAGTATCAGGCATTGTAAGGAAATAATCCATGCCCCAAACAAATCTAATTTTCCCATTTTTAAATTCATTAGCATGCTGTAATTGGGCACTGAATTTTTTTGACCGGTCAAAAATAATACTTCCAGTAGCTAAATTTCTAGTAGGAGTCTCTGGATGACCTGAATAACTGGTATTTAAATATGTTTGTAAAAAGAAGTTTTTCCACCTAGTCCTAGTTTGGTAATACTTATATATCCAACCATCGGCTAGATATCGAGCTATACCAGTAATATTTATATTCCTAGCCCAAGCATAGCCATGGGAAAATATCATGCTGAAGTCAGGACTTGGCTCCCAATCTGCTCTAAAGTTGTATCTGATATTTCTAACCCTAAAATCTGGATAGTCTGAAATACCGTCATTATTTGCATCTTTATATTGATTCGGAAGATTACCATAGTTCATTTTAAAATCTCCCTCACCCCACTCATCGACATTATGTTCTCCTGGACTAGCTTTTCCATTTCCATCAAGATCAAGACTGTCATATTCGTCCCAAAAGCCATTACCATTTAAATCCGTGAATTCATCTCCATCCCATTTACCATTTCCTTCCGTACCATCAGCATCTGGCGCAATATCACCAGGATCATCATAATCTCCATCACCATTTGAATCTAGTGCCTGAACGCCATCTAAGCCCCAATCGCTAAGACCTAAAATCCAACCAACGAAATCAATATAAATACTATCCCCGTAAACTTCACCAATATCATAATCACCATCTCCATTAGAATCTATATAAGGTTCATTAGGGACATTCCAAAGATCACCAGTAACAGGATCCATAAATGGTGCCCAATCATTATCATTGTCTAATCCATCAGAGCCTAATTGATCATCATAAATTCCATTATTGTTCGTATCGAATATAATGTTTCCCTTAGAATCATATTTATAATTGCCTAAACCTTGCTTTTGTCCTCTTGTACCTGAAGTATAACTACCAAAACGGTTTAACCAATCCGAACCTTTTTCATCACCTTCATCAATAAGGCCATCACCATCATTATCAATTCCGTCCCACCATGCTTCCATCCCATCATCAATACCCATATCAATATTATTGTCTATAGCACCGTTTCCATCATTATCAATTCCGTCTGCATAGGCCCAACCCAATTTGTCTTTTGTGACCCCCCAAAGAGTAATGTTATCACTAAGAAAATATCTGTTAAAGGGATCAGTAGCCGCAACATCAATCATTTCTTGCGTTATTCTTGGTGACCCAGGTTCTCCAAAAAATTCATTTTGAGCAATATTGTCAGCCCATTTAAGACCAACCCATGAAGGATCAGATCCTTCAACTATATCTAACATGTCTCTGGTAAAAACACTTCCTTCTTCACCTATATTAGTTGGATTGTTTATTGAAAGTTGATCTATTCCATCATTCGTTAGATTCGGTCTTCCAATAAAAGCTGGGTCATGACCTTCAAACTCATCAGGATTGTAATGCTCCCAATCCTGACCAGCTAAAACCACACCTGAGAATTTTAGTCCTAAATTTTTATACTTGTGTGCTGTTCTGAAATTCATTTTCTTAAATAGGTCTGTGTCTGCTTGGTTTAACATTCCTCCTTGAACACTTAAGCTGGTACCTTGGGTTGTCAAAGGTGAACTAGTAACAATATTTAATACACCACTATGAGCGTTAGGTCCATAAAGTGCAGAAGCAGGACCTAGCACTACCTCAATTTGCTCTACATCATCAAATGTTACAGGTATTACATTATAGGCTGTCAATCTTAACGATGGAACATTTGCCATTCTTCCATCCATTAGAGTTAACAATCTTGATGCCAAAGATGAATTAAAACCTCTTGCGGTCATGTTATAACTATCTATACCAGATTGTGTAAAATCAATTCCTTTCACTCCTTTTATATAATCACCAAGGTTGGCATTGCTTTCACGACGAATCTGGGCCTTAGAGATAACGGAAATTGCTGCTGGAGCATCTTCAATACGTTCACGACGTCTTGAAGCTGTTACTACATAAGTTTCCAATTCAATAGCCTCAGAAACAAGTTCAAGATTAACGTTAATAGTTTGATTTGATTTGATTGAAACTTGCCTCTCTAATCTTTCAAAACCGATATATGAGACAATCAAATTATAATCTCCTTGTGGAGCTTCTATCTCATACCGCCCTTCTGAATCCGTGGCTGATCCAAAGCCAGTATTCTGGAGAATTATATTTGCTCCTAAAAGAGGAGAATTATCTACTTTATTACTTACTCTACCAGAAATTATTCCAGTCTGAGCAAAAATAAATGAGGATGTAAACAAAGTGATTGAAAGAAACCTTTTAACCATTTTATTCCTGAATAAATAATAAACAGCCCCGTTAAAAACAACGGGGCTGTTTATTATACATTATTTATAATTTTAGTTACTCAATTATTTAAGGAGTAACATTTTACCTCTTAAAACCCGGTTGTCAGATTTGACTTCATAAAAATAAACGCCAGATGGCACTCTATTATTATCAGAATCTACACCGTACCACATAATATTGTAAGTACCAGGACTTAATTCACCACTATGAACAGTTTGTACTTTTTGACCAAGTAATGAATAGATAGTTACAGAAACATCAGAAAATTTCTCTGTGGCGAATTTAATAGTAGTAGAAGGATTAAATGGATTAGGATAATTACCATGAAGCTCAAATTTATTAGCAATAGGAGCTTCATCATCTAATGATACATACGCTGTATTATACCATCTAGACGTTGGCCTGTTTGTTGTATAGTTTGGAATACAAACATTATCAACTTCCATAATCAATCTACCTGGCTTAAACAAACCAGTTTCCGAATCAAATACGCTATCATATCCTGAATCATCAATAGCTAGATCTAGACCAGCAGCATCACTAGCTTGTTGAATAGCAGTTAATGCAACCGTAGGACCAGCCTGAAATGTTGCCAAACAAGCAGTAGATGTACCACCAGCGCTAACACATGCTTCATATAAACCTACTAGTGTTTCGGCAGCAGCTGCACCTAAAGCTGCAGCTGTAGTAGCATCAACATAACCTCTTGCAACAGAATCTACAGCAGCTGCAGCGGCCGTTGCAATATCCTCACCTGCTGCAAGATGCGTGTTAAAAGCACTAAAAGCATTTGTAGCCTGCATAAAATTGTATGTTAAATAATATCCAGTTGGTGCGAAAGGTTCATCACCACTAAGCGCAACTCCATCAGCTCCCAATGGATCAAAAACATAAACATGATTAGAAGTTACTAGACCGTCAAAAATAGGATCACCTGTTAAAGGATTAAACTCTCCAGTAGGAACACCAGAACCTCCAAGGATTGGATAATTTGTGGAAGCATTTACTGTTATTCCAGCAGCGGCAGCTAAAGCTGCTATATTTTTGACTGTGACCGTATCACCAGTATTAGTTGATACTCCTGTCAACGTTGTATACTCTTCTCTTTCCTCGTCCCAGCCAGATCCAGTTTCTGGGCCATTATAGTTCTCCCAATAAACTTCTAAAAAGTTCGGAGTAGTTCTTGCTGCATCTAGGTAACCAACGGTTACTTTTCCGAAACTTTGAACCGGTGCACCAAGACCAAAGTCAGTGCCATATGTACCAGCAACAATGTCAGGTGCTTCAAATAGAGGAAAAACTCCTGATTGACCTATTCCCCAACCAAAAGTGTTGAAATAGCCGGTCATCTGTCCATCATTCCAATTAAGTGCTCCCCATGGATCAGCGTGGGTCAAATGATCATATCCAGCTGTACTTGTCCAAGTACCATTCTCAGCCACAGGAAGAACAATAGAACCAGTTGAACAATTTACAGTTTGAGTTGTTGGATACGTACTTCCATCATTGATTGTAAAGGTCCCATCATTGTTAAAATCAACGTTTAGTCTTATACCATTTCTTTTAAGAATCCAAGGTGCGACCAATGGTTGTTTTAGATGAAGAATTGTGTCACCTGGAGCAAAAGTCTTATAAGGGAATGTAAATAATGCATTATCACTACTTGGCCATGATACAGTCAAAGTATGCGATGATGCACTATCAGCAAGTCCAGAAGAATCTCTTGCAACGAAATCCCATTCACTCCAAATAAAATTAACCTCCCAGTTTGCTTCAATATTTTGAGCAAAAATTGAACTGGTCAAAATTATTGGAAAAAATATTTTTATCAGTCTTTTCATTTTGTTCCTCCCTGATGAAAAGTTTTAAAAAGTTAGATAATTATACTAATTGCATCAAAGAAGTTTTAATTTTTTTATTTTAGTAAAACTAAAGGGAATTTTAATCCTCTGATCTTTTAAAAATATTATATAAATCTAATTAGAGTGATTTTCTTTATTTGTTTATACGGCCCAGCTTCCATTCTAATATAATAGACTCCTGTACTTACGTTCATTGCTGAATTATTGGTCCCGTCCCAAAAAACTAAGTTTTGCCCAGAATGTTGAGTTTTAAGGAAGTTCAATAATTCAAGTATTAGTTTAATATTCCTCTATATATCCTTATTTTAAAGTAAGTTAGAATCATATTCATTTGGAGAGTGAACTATTTTGTAAATAAAACTAGTTTCTCTATTTAAAACAAAATCAGCATATTTAGGCAAATCTTCAAAAAGATGTATTGATATTCTTTCAAAATGACTAACAAATTTATATAGCTCCTTCTTACTCATGAATTTGGAAGACTGTATTTGATTTTTCTTTTTCATTTTTAATGACTTTTCTTGAAGCCATCGACTCTCAAAAACTGTCTGCATACTATCTAAAGCTATATATATTAAACTATCAAACATCTTGAAAAGATCTTGATATTTTCCAGAAAGCTCTCTATAGCTCCATTCAGCCCATACTCCATCTTTATCAAATTTACTTTCAAGCTCATTAACTGGATGAATCCACTGATTTCTTTTTATTGGTCGCAAACCAGAGAACCAACCATCAAATAGAATAATATCTGGTTTACCAATATACCTCTTCCAAGTTGACCTTGGAAAAATATCATCATTTAATTTTGAAAATGAGGGAATAGCTGTTTTCGTATTATTATTAGCATGGATTAATGACAAAAATGTTTCTATACCAAGTTCTACATCATGTGTTCCAGGAACTCCTCTTGTTTTGCAAAGTGGGTGTATAATTTTAGCAAGATTATTCCTTTTTTTCTTCGACATATAAATATCGTCAAGAGAGAAAGATACGGTTCGCAAATGAAAAAAGTTTTTCAATAAAAATTGAGCATATTTAGCCATAGTTGTTTTTCCAGAACCCTGACCGCCAGTAAACGAAATTATTATAGGCTTGTCAGATGTATTATTTTTTTTTGCAAAAAATTTGCATATTGGGGCAATTATTTTGATCAAGTAACTTTGGTCTAATTTTTTTACTCCTATTTCAGAACTTAATTTTATTATACTAGCCTGACTATTTTTTACAAATTTTATTATATCATTAGATTTAGAATACATTAATTTCCTAGTATGTTAGTTCTTATTTAAGAGATGGAGCTACTTTTGTACCAATTAACTGAATAGATTGAAGTAATTTGGAATGAGGTAAAGTGGCAACATTCATTTGAAACGTTAAACGACTAATACCTCCTAAGTCTTTATTATGCCTTTGAATTTTTTCAATAACAACATCTGGTTCACCTACTAATAAAGCTCCTGCGGGTCCAATTTGGTTGTTATATTGTGCACGTGTTGTAGGAGGCCAACCTCTTTCTCTGCCAATTTTTGAGAAGGTTTCTGCATATCCAGGATAAAATTCTTCTATAGCCTCTTCTTGGGTATATCCCAGGTATCCTAAGGAATGAATCCCGACCTTTAAACTATCTTCAGAATGTCCCGCTTTAATTCCAGCTTCTCTATATGAATCAACTAGTGACCGAAAACGTCTGGTTTCCCCACCTATAATTGCAATCATTAAAGGTAGTCCCATTTTCCCAGCCCTAATAAAGGACTCTGGTGATCCCCCTACACCTAACCAAATAGGAATTGTATTTTGATAAGGTCTTGGATATATCGATTGTTTAATAAGAGATGGACGGAATTTCCCAGACCAAGTTATAGTTTCATTGTTTCTTATTTTTAAAAGTAAATCCAATTTTTCAATAAAAAGATCGTCATAATCTTTAAAATTCAAACCAAATAAAGGGAATGATTCTGAAAATGAACCTCGACCTACAATAATTTCGGCTCTTCCTTTTGAAATTAGATCTAAAGTTGCAAAATTTTGAAACACTCTAACTGGATCAGCAGCACTTATTACAGTAACAGCACTTGTTAATCTTATTTTTTTCGTTCTAGCAGCAGCTGCAGACAAAATTACAGATGGTGATGAATCTAGAAACTCTTTTCTATAATGCTCCCCTATTCCATAAATATCAAGACCAACTTTATCAGCATATTCAACTCTTTCTAAAAGTTCATCAATAGTTTTAACGTAATCCTCTTTAGTTGGATTTTTATTAGTCGGTCTTAAAGCAGCAAAACTATCAATTCCAATTTCCATTCAACACAACTTTATCTTTAAACTTATCATTCACAAAAAAGAACCAATGGGTGAAATGAGCCACTTAACACTATTGATTATCTTAAAAATTCTTGTTATTTAAAATCCCATCCAATTTTAACTGGATAAAATTCACTGTATAAACCATTTTTACCGACAGCCCAAACGTAGATATATTCACTTTCCTGTATTTTCCAACGTTCTCCAGGAATAATATCAGCAACCCACAATTTCTTTTCATGGTTATATTTAAATGATACTTTCCCCATCCATGGAAACCCAGAATGACTATATATAACACTGTTAATTTTATCAGGTGGAAGGTTTAAACTAACTTCAATTTGAGTATTTCTTCCTTCTGAGACATTATCAACTACCCTTGCATTAGTAATTAAAGGCCCACTCTTTCCTTTTAAGTAACGTGGGGATCGCATAGGGATTAAAGATTTTGTATATACAACAGGATTATAAGTATTTTGTGGCTTAGAAAGAATTTTATTGGTCCATTCTTCCTCAGGATAAATAAGATAAGGACCCATGAATTCATTAATGCCTAAATCATTCATAGATAATTGAATAGTATTTTCAACACCATATTCTATTAGATCGGTTATATCCATAAAATAAGTATGGCTTTTATTATCATTCTGAATGAATTCATTTACTTCTTTAGAATTAATAATAATTTTTAAATTTTTCACTTTTTGATGCTCATGGTTTATTGCTTCATTAAAATGATCTTGACCAAGGCATCGAAATGAAAATGGAATGATAAGCCATAATCTATCTGGACGGGAGCTAACAAAATTATGATATGTATAAGAGTATTCATCACTTTTTTGCCAAGCAGAAATTTTAGAGCTCATTTCTTTGAAGTTATTTGGTTTAGCATATTTGAGAAGATTAGGAATCTCTTTATTAATTAAAAAAGTGGTATTTACTGTTAATGATTTTTCAGCTTTATGATATGGAAAAAGAAAAATGCTTTCATCGCTCTTAATCCAATTATCTAGAAGTCGATTGTAAATATCTCCGGAAAATTGAATATTAACAATTATTTCATTATCTATAATTGAAAAATCTTGTTCTACACCGTTTACTTTTACTGTCTTTATTTTTTTGGCTTTGGGCAAACGAACTTTAAATAAATACGAATGCCCTGGCTTTCCATTTACTCCTGTAATGACAACTTGATCCTTTTGAAGAATAGCTTGTCCATCGATACCAAGAAGAAGGGGGCTCTTTACATCTTTGTAAGGTCTTAATTCCAATAGTTTACAAGAATTAGCTGGTATTGTAATAGTAGTTTTTTCCCCATATGGGAAAATAGAATTCCCATCATCGTCTAAAATTGTTTTACCCATGTCTGAAGGATAAAGTTCAATAAATTCATAGTCACCATTTACTTTTAAATTTATTTCTAAACCTACTTCAAAAGTAATAGTTGAAGGTCTAGGGTTTCCGTTAAAAAGAAAAATGAAACCATGACCATCTTTTATCCGGGCATATCCATCAATTGAACCAGGTTCAACCTGTTCTCCAAAGGGCTCTGTATAGTTAACATAATCAAAAGTATCTTTAGCCCAATTCAACCATTTTTTATAAAACTCTTTATAGCCAGGGACCATGTTACTTTCATATGGGAGAATAGCAGGCATAACAGAACCACTGACAGCAAGTGAAGACATAAGACTATATTTCCAACCATTATAATCCCATGCCTTTATAAGTTCTCTATCAAAATTACCTTCACTCATTCTATGAACTAAAGAATGTCCAATTATCGTCGGCAAAAATCTAAACCTCATAGCCCAATAATTTTGGAATCTGAGCCCATCAGAATTTTGTGCATCATCATTTATTTGAGGGTGCAATGTAGAAACGATTGCTGTCTGCTCGCTGTAAACTTCATGCTGGTCTGTATATTTTAAGCCCCACAAACCAAAGTGCTTATCACCATAAAAGCCTTGTATGAAAAGATCAGGATTCAATTTTTTTAAATCACCTTTTAATTGTACACATCTACGCCAACCTTTATATGCGCCTTTATCAGCAATATGCCCATGACTTTCATCATGGCAATTCATTGCGGAACCCATATTTGGATCCCAACTCCAATTGCTAAGGCCATATCTTTTAATTGTATTATCTTGTACTTTTAAATACCATTCGAAAAAGTCATCGTTTCCAATGCAATTATCAGTGGCTCTCCTACCTTTTGAATCCATCTTTTTCCATAATTTTTTTTCAGGAAGAAATGATAGTCCAGCTGAATTACCTTCCTTACCATGTGCAGCAATGCCCATATAGAAACCATATGATATGCCTTTTTCTTTAGCATAATCAACAATTTCACGAGCTGTTGAAGTTTCATCCTCTGGAAGTACATTCCAATATTGTGTTTCTAAATCAGGTTTTTTATATGGATGAAGAGGTTTAAAAATTATCATATCCCCATCAATCTCTGAAAAAGTATCAATAGTCTTCATAAAGTATAACTTATCATCATCATTCTTTGGCATTTGAGGAAGTGGATGAAAAAACTGGTAATTAATATTTAAAAAATGTTCTTGAGTTGGTGATAAATAATCTAAAGCATAAGATCTCATCGCTCTACTTTCATTCAAATCTATTGGAATATGAGCTGAACCATTTACAAAACGAAAAGGTCGATTGCTATCTTCTACAAGAATTCCAGATTTTTTATAAACACCGATGAACTGAGCTTCACTTAAATATTCTTCAGAACTTTTTAATATTAAACCAGGTTCAAAAGACAATAAAAATCCATTTTCATTTAAATCAGCTCGATAAAAAGGATTTTCAATCCCAGTAAAAATGCCTCCTTTATTAAATCGTATAAATTCAACTGTCGGAGACATCCAAAATGTTAAATAATGAATGGCTTCATTTGCAGGATGAGATAAGTGACTTTTTCCAAATTTGATATTTGCTAATCTTAAAGAAGTTTTTGGGACAATTCTTAATGTCCTTTTAAAAAAATTATTATTGGGCTCAAGGTTATATTTTAATTCTAAATGAAGATTCTGATAATTAAATAAATAAATTAAAGAATTGCTTTTTTCTTTAATTTTTACCGGTAAGTCTTTAAGGTTAGATATAATACCTTCTTCAGTTTCTAACTCAAATTGATCAGATAAAAAGTCGTATTTTTCTGATGATAATCGATTATCTATAGAAACAATTTTACCAGCATTAGAAATAGTTATTTTTATGTTATTATTAGATAAGTAATAAAATCTCGTACCATCTAATTTCTCGCAGGAAAAAAATAATAGTATAAAAACAATGGTAAAAAAAAATATAATCGGCTTTTTCATGGCTTTTGAAAATAAAAAAGAACGGGAGAATTAGTTTTTTCTATATTGTTAAATGATTCAATTTCCCCAGATTCTTTATCGATTTTAAAACTAATCATTGTATTCGAATCTTTATTTCCAACAACTAGGCAAGAGCCAGATGGATCAATATTAAAATTGCGAGGAGTGTGACCATTCGTTGAAATCACTTGAATTTTTTTTAATTCACCTGTGGATTTGTTGATCTCGAATCCTGTTATACTATTATGAATTCGATTGGAGGCATATAGGAAATTTCCATCTGGATGTATTCTGATTTCTGCACTTTGAGAAGTCTCATTTTTCTCCACTAAATCATAAGTTTCAATTGAAATAAGTTTTCCACTTTTGTACTCATACGCAGCAACCTGTCCAGATAATTCTAAAGTCATATAAGCATATTTCCCTGTAGGATGGAATATAAAGTGTCGGGGACCTGAGCCAGGTTTAACTTTGACATTTAATTCATCACGAACTGTTAATGTACCATTAGTTGAATCAAATTTATATGTATGAATTTTGTCTGTACCTAAATCAGGAACAAATACGAATTCATTATCTGGACTAGGTATAATTGCATGAGGGTGAGGTTGTTTCTGTCTTTCAGAATTGATACTACTACCAGTATGCATTTTATTATCTGTTGGCTTTCCTAAAAGACCATTCTTTTTAATTGGATATACGACCACATTACCCGCAAGATAATTTGCTAAAAATAAGTAACTACCTGATCTATCAAGATGGACATATGCTGGACCAACTCCCTGAGAACTTATTTTTTGAATTTCTTCAAGATTTCCATCATCCTTAACAGAAAAAACAGTCAAATAACCATCCTTTTTTCCACGGAAAGTTGATCCTTCAGTAATTGAATAAAGATATTTTTCATCTTGACTCATACAAAGGTGTGAACTATCCTCTATAGGCCATTCACCACCTATTTTCGTGAAGATACCAGTTTCTATATTAACAGACCATCTGCTAATTCCATGAAATTTTTTATCATCAGCAGATAAATGTCTTGTATAAGTACCCAGGTAAAAATAAGCCTTGTTTTTTTTCATCTCATTTCCAAATGAGTGATTTAGGGGTGTCAGAATAATTACAATTGAATAAATTGTTCTAAGAAACAAGTTATCCTCTTTTTTAAGTTTTGGATTAAAATTTACTGTTATAAAAATAGAATTTTATTTTGTTAGATGGAATAAATAATTAAATGGTAGGGTGTTTAGAATTGTTGGATTTCTATCTAGTTACAAATTTAGACGTTTCAAGAAAATATTCTTTTGACACAGATTTTATTTTCCCTAGTCTATCTGTAGTAGAAAATTGAATATTGCTAACCTCCATATAACCTAAAGGCCTGTTATTGCTTTTTCCAATAACAAGAAATCCTTCTCGAAATATTGGAAAAACATAGATGCTTTCTCCCGAATAAAAAGTAGAAATAACCTGCGATTTTTTTTCTGGGTATTCATAAACAGAGGCCGGCCCAAAGGAAGTTCTTGCTAAATATATAGTAAGTTTTTTATTAGCAATTATTTCTACACCTAAACTGAAATCATACTGGCGAATACTTTTTATATCAATTTTATTTGTAGGATTAACTGAAATTTTACTATCTAAATTATTCTTAATGAGAGTTTTAGAAACTGAATCTTCAGCAATCTTTCCCTCCTTTTTATTTATATTTATTATTTCAGTTATTTTTTTATCAAAGTCATTATCTTTATCAATATTAAAATCATCCAAAATCTTATTGTCTAATTCTTCTTTGTCCTTTGGAACATAGAAATCATTAACCATTTTATTGTAAATATCTGGAAGTAAATGAGATGTGTAAACCAACCCCAAAAATCCATGTGTCACATTATAGTTATAGTCTTTTAGACTTACACTTCCGATAGAAAAGAATAAATAACTTCTAATCGAAATTGATTTTTCGATAAATTTATTCAAAGATATTTCATCATGGGGCAATAAAATCAATCTTTTCTTTACTTGATTCAAAATATCCTTCTTTTTTGGGTTTGTAAATCCAAAAACTAATGCCAGTAATAACATTAATTGAAGTGAACTCATCAAAAAAGAATTAATACTTTTTGATGAAGAATCAGTCCTCACAATTCCATCTGGAGTTACATCGAAAATCCACGCTAGAATAAATACTATTGGGAATCCCATAACAATGAGAATAATTGCCAAACGTGAGACCCAAAGAGGTATATTAAAAATTGGGAAAATAATTTCTACCAATTGCATAAAAATGAAAGCCACCACGGCATAGGTTATGCCGACTTTAATAACTTTTCTTCTTTTTAATTCTTCAATAAAGTTCATATAAATAAGTATTTATAATATTTGAATAATTACTTCAATAAAGCCATTTTCTTGACTTGTCTAAAATTGCTTGTCTGTAAAACATAAAAGTAAGTACCACTCGATACTTCTGTGAATTGATCAGTAACACCATTCCACCTGACTGTATATTTCCCAGCAAATTGTTCCTTATTTACCAAGGTTATTACCTCTTGGCCAAGAATGTTATATATTGACAGTTTTACCCTTTGATCTGTTGGTATTTGATAATTTATTGAAGTAACGGGATTAAAAGGGTTTGGATAGTTCTGTCCCAAAATATAATCTGTTGGAATAGATGAAATTAATTCATCTACTTGAAAATCAACCCAAGAAGACGGCCCGTAAAAAACACTGAATTTTCGACCCAATGTACTTGTATTGCCTTCTCTTAAGTTGAAATTAAGTTTTTGAAGAATATTAAATTTCTCACCGTTACTTCTATCAACCATAATCATTTTATAATTAATATTTGTTTCACCTTCTAAAAAAACTGATGCGAATATTTTTTCTTTATTAACATTTGGGTGTAAGTATCCATTCCACGTAAAGGTAGAATCACCTGCAAATTTAATATCTTGTAATAGATACCTTTGTTGATCTGAATCAAAATCCATTACCCAGTCAAATTTAATTTTTTCATTATCATTTGGCACAGGAGGTTCAGTAATATTGTCAAACCTGTCAAATTGTTCTTTTGCTAAGGGATGTATTCCTATATAGTTATTATTGTCGGAATATTGTGTAGTATTAAAACTAATCTTAACTCTAAACAAACTTTGTCCATTAATCTTTTCTAAATGATCTTTATTTTCCGATTGTTTCTTTCTATTATTATGAGAAAATATTCTATTTAATTGATTAGAATTTTCTCCTGTAGCTGTTAAAACAACTGTCGTGTCAGATTTGTTACATATAATATATCCACCAAATGGATCAATAGTTGTTTTATAATCTGACCATCCACTATTATCACTATATTCTAATGGACCGCAAAAAAGTGTTTGGTCAACATCCCCCATACTAAAGGAAAATGGATAAGGGTTACCAACCATATTCCATCCAGGTTTTAAGACCCACTCCAATGTATCTATATCTGTAACTACGCCACTCCCAAGAGTAAATTCGCATTCTTCACCAATTTTTTGGTAAACCCAATAACTTATTCCCGGTGAAATTTGTGTTGGCTCTAAATATTCTCCATTAGAGTATTCCCAGATTACAAATTTACTTTTATTTATTTCACCGAAACTATCATAAAAAACATCCTGAATTGTATTTTTATCTAATTGGGTCGGAATTGAAATTAACAACCATGTATTTTTAGGGAAACAATCAGGAAATTGAATAGTCCCAGGCGGAATTTTTACAGGAAGACTTTTTACTACCGAATTTGAATTGTACCCTAATATATCTGAGGCATTGAAGAAAAACTTTATACCTTTTTCATCAATAGTTTCCAAAACAACTTTCTGTTCAGCTTCTAAAATCCTTGAACCCTCTTCAAAAGGTATTTGGTATGATGTGTAATTTTGAGATCCACCTTTTCCAATATTAAGGATGACGCTTTCTAATGGTAGTGAATCCTTAACAGTTGCAGAGATAACTAGATCTGTTACTGCACTTATTGATCTTGAAATTGTCGAATTATTCCCATCAATAAATAGTGTATCTTTATCAGCATTTACATTAAGTATTCCCGGGGGTATATCATCTTGAAAAATATTTATATAAACATTTGTGGAATCACAAGATTTTTCTTCATCACATATGGAATAATGAATAGAATCTTTTCCAGTAAACATGAATAAATGACTGTAGTCAAATGAAATAATTGAATCAGAAATAGTGGCAATACCGCCAGCATAAGTAGGCATAGTTTTGAAAGAAACATTTTCTTCTTTCCCAAAAATCAATAATGTACTCGCGTCAATATTATCTTCAGGATCAGTATCATTAGATAAAACATTCACTATACCAGTATTTCCTTGCAATATTTCAATTGAATCAACTATTGCTACAGGTGGTTCAGGTATATTAACAACTGATATTACTACTCTCGCTTCGGCAATATTTCCATCTTCATCTTCCACACAATATTTAAAAATGTCTTCACCGTAGAAACCATTATCAGGGAAAATAGTAATACTAGGACTTTCTATGGAGCTTACTAATAAAACATCTCCTTCACTTAAAGTATCTGAATTAGAAAATTGCGTTAAAATTCCACTTGAAGGCTCCTGACATAAAGTATATGTTAAGGTATCACCGTCAGCATCGGTTGCATATAATACGAGCTCTACTGGGGTTCCTTCTTCTAAATATACTGTCTGTGGATCAGTTACTTCTGGTGGGTCAGGAGAAGGATTAACAAATACAAATACCCGTGCCTCAGAACTAAGACGAGTTTGGTCAGAAATACGATAAATAAGACTGTCTTTTCCATAAAAATTAGAGGCCATTGAAATTAACAAAGTACTATCCTTTTGCGCTTTGGCCTCATTTCCTGAATCATCAAAAGAACCAACAAAAGAAGAAATTATCTCTAATGATGCAATGTCTAAATCTTCATCTAAATCACTATCATTTTGAAGAACATTAAAAAAGGTAGGTTCCGCATCTTCAACTAAATTAAGCGTATCAGCAATTGCTAATGGTTTACGCCCTGTAATAACAGATATTGATATAGTCCCAGTATCGCAAAGTTCCGTGTCATCACAAATCTGATAGACTACTGTATCAGTACCTGTATATGACAAGTTACTTGTATAGTCAAAAACTATCAAAAACGTTGTGTCGGTGGGAACTCTATATTCTCCTCCTCCATTAGAGGAAACTATTGATAGACTATTAACATTAAGATTTAAATCAGGATCAGAAACTTTATTTGAAAGATCATAGTCCCATTCTAAACCTTGTGCAATTACTATTTCAGCATTTTCAGCAATAGGGTTATCAGGTTTTGATGAAACAATAAATACAATACTAGCTGAATCCAACAATTCACCGTCACTTACTTTGAAAATAAGACTATCTATTCCATATGCATTTTCTTGAGCTTCAAACATCATTTTTTGTTGACTATTTATTATCGTATCACCAGAAACAATTTCTACCCCTTTTGTTATGCCGTCACTTGTCTGAAAAATTTTACCTATTGTCTGAAGAGTTCCTATTTGATAAATAAGGGATTCAGTTTCAACATCAGAGCCTGAAACAGAAAATAAAGTTGCACTATCCTCTTCTAATTCTACTGTATCACTCAAAGCTATAGGAGGATCATTAATACTTTTTACTAAAATGGTTATTAAACCTTCATCACTAGTTGAAATTCCATCACTTGCTTTAAATATCAATGTATCAATCCCAAAAAAGTCCGTTTTGGGAATATAAGTAATTAGGTTAGAATCTAAAGTTGTCGGTGCAGAAGAAATAAGACTACCATTTGCTTTATAAATTGCACCGTTGTTTGGAAGGTCTGTTATAGCTAAAGTAATATCTGATTCTTCTTCATCCTTTCCAGATAGGACGAATTTCTTTGACTCATCTTCATTAATTGTATCATTTATTGAAACAACAGTAGGTGGGTCATTAACGCCAGATATTTTTATTGTAATAACCCCCAAACCACTAACAAGGTCATCTTGATCAATAGCGTTATATTTAAAGGTATCAGCACCAACATAGTTTTCATTAGGCTGATAAATTACTATATCTCCACTGCTTGTTACTATGGTTGGCGTAGTAGTAATTGCTGTACTATCACCCTGTTTTAATGTCCCATAAACAGGAAGAGATTGTATCTTTAAGCTAATACCGGAAGGGACATTATTAGTATTTTGCAAAGTTTTACTTGAACTAGGAATTTTTATTTTATTCCTTTTTCTATCTCTTTTAACCGATGATTTGAGATGTTGCTTAACATTGGTTTTTTTAATTGAAGAAACCTTTTGAACAAAGGAACTAGTAATATCTGGATCAACCCACTTTAGTTTATATATAATTTGAGAATCTTCAGCTATAGCAAGTGTTGAATCTGAAGCAACTGGAGGGTCAGGCTCACATTCAACAGAGACTACAAATGTTTCATTGACAGATTTACCATTAGAAGTTCCTTTGATAACTATTGTGGAACTACCACAAGCATTCTCTTTATAATCAAGATTAATTTTATCATTCGAAATTGTAACTATAACAAGGCTCGTATCAGAATTTGAAACAAGTGAATCCAAAATTGATGTGTCCTCATTGTCTACATCTGAAAAAACTGTTGAAATATTTATTGAATAATTTTCAGCATCTTCAGAAGTAGAAATATCGTTAATTTGGTTCTTAACAACTGGCGCATCATCTACCGCGGTTACATTTACCGTTATTCCAGCGGCATCAGAATCTAGGCTGCCATCATTTACTTTAAATGAAAAATCACCATGACTATTTCCATTTCCATTTTCTTCGGAGACATAAATAAGGCGATGATTAACATCTAAAATAGTAGTAGGCAAAGAAGAAATTGAACTTCCTCTAGTACTTCCATCAGAAGTTTGATATAAAGTTCCATTTGAAGGCAAAGCAGTTATAATGTAAGTAAGATCATCTGCATCAATATCTGACCCAGTAAGGGTAATTGTAACATCTTCATCTTCATTTACCGTAACTATTTGTGATGTAGCACTGGGCTTGTCATTAACAGAATTAACTGTAATAGCTACCTTAGCTGCATTACTCTCATTATTACCTGAGTCTTTAACAGTAAACTTTATACTATCAGCTCCAGAAAAGTTCTCATTAGGTATATATATAATTTGGTTCGCATTACTTGTAACAGTTGTATTAACAGAGTTAATTGCTGTACCATCGCTTTGACTAATAGTGCCCTTGACAGGAAGAGTAGTGACTTTATAAGTTAAGGAACCTCCTTCAGGATCTGTACCTTCTAAAGTTATATTTAATGAATTATCTTCATCGGTAGTTTTTGTCAAATTAGAAGCAGTTGGAGTCTCATTAATATTATTTATAGAAATTGTTACAGTCGATGCTGAGGATAAATTGCTTCCATCAGATACCTTTACACTTAAACTATAGGAATTAGTTGTTTCATAATCTAATGCACCAGCCGTAGTTAATATTCCAGTTGTGCTATTTAAGGAAAAATTTCCAGCTGAATTTCCTGAGGTAATAACCCAATCTTGTAGAGTTGTTGATGTTCCCGATGGCCACACATCATTATCCGTTGCTTCAAGAGTATCTAATAATGAACCTATACTAATATTTTCATTTACCGTAAAAGACTGATTACTTGTAACAACAGGTGTCATATCATTAACAGATGAAACATTAACAGTAACATTTACTACACTTGAAAATTCATTGCCATCCGAAACTTTTATTCCTAAAGAATAAGATCTTTCATCAGAATCTTCATAATCAAGTTTTTTTGCTGTTTCTAATAGTCCAGTTGATGAATTGATTGTAAAATGATCCTTATTTGTGCCTGACTCCAACGTCCAATTTTGAAGAGTCTCATTATCTTCATCACTACCCTGTACTATTCCAACATCAGAACCAGAGCTTTTATTTTCTTCAATAGTAAATGATTGGTTCGCTGTAACAACAGGCTTACGATTATTTGGGTTCGAAGCATTAATTGTAAAGGTTTCATCATATGTAGCACCAGCATTATCAGTTGTTCTTAGAATTACTTGATAAGTTTGTTGAGTATGATAATCTATAGTGGCAGCTGTTTTTAAAACATTTCCATCAATAGAAAATTTTGAAGCATCATTTCCACCAATAATGGAATAAGTATGCGAATCAGAAGCATCAGGATCTGTACTAGAAAGATTTCCTACAGTTGTTCCTGATTCTGAATCATCATCTACACTTGTACTTGATAAAGCAATATCTGTTGGAGCATCATTTACAGCATTTACCGTGATTGTAAATGTTTGTGAAGTATATGTATCATCACCACCATTACCAGTTCCTCCATCGTCAGCAAGAACGATGGTAACTGTAGCACTTCCATTATCATTAGAAGTAGACGTGAATGTGAGATCACCATCCGCATTAATAGCTGGTTGAGAACTAAAAAGACTGTTATTGTTATTTGTAACAGAAAAAGAAACCGTTTGTGAAACTTCTGGATCTCCATCGTCAATGCTTGTAGCCCAATCATTATTTGTTTGAGCTCCTGCATCTTCATTTATTGAAATATTTGATCCTTTTGAAAATGAAGGTTCATCATTAACAGCATTTACCGTGATTGTAAATTGGTCATCTATAGTGACACTATTCGAAGTTCCTCTTATTGTTATATTAGCTGTTCCATTTTTGTTTTCTTGATAATCTATTGTAAGGGTATTTCCTGAAATTGATACTGATACAAGATCAGAATTATCATTTGCTTGTACAATTTTAGAAATATCATCATCACTGTTATCGACATCAGAAAATACTGAATTAAGGGCTATTGTTGCATTAGATGCGTCTTCATTAGCATTAATATCACTTATTTCATTAGAAACTGTTGGAGCATCATCTACAGCCGAAACATTAACTGTGACATTAGCTTCATCTGAGTCTAATGTCCCATCATTTACTTTAAAACCAAAATTACCATGACCATTACCATTTCCGTTTGTTGCTGATATATATATAAGTCTTCTACTATTATCGGAAATTGTAGTGGGTGTAGATGAAATTGCACTACCTTTAGTAGAACCATCTGACGTTTGATAAAGAGTCCCATTCGATGGTAATGTGCTGATTTTATAAGAAAGATTGTCTCCATCGCCATCACTGCCAGATAGGGTAATGGTTACTTCTGTATCTTCATTCACGGTGACTGTTTGCGTATCAGCGGTTGGAGCATCATTAACAGCTGTGACATTTACAGTTACTGTTGCCACATCTGAATCCACTGTCCCATCATTTACTTTAAATGCAAAATTACCATGACCATTACCATTTCCGTTTGTTGCTGATATATATATAAGTCTTCTACTATTATCGGAAACTGTAGTGCCGGTTGATGAAATCGCACTACCTTTAGTAGAACCATCTGACGTTTGATAAAGGGTCCCATTCGATGGTAATGTGCTGATTTTATAAGAAAGGTCGTCTCCATCGTCATCACTACCAGATAGCGTAATGGTTACTTCTGTATCTTCATTCACGGTTACTGTTTGTGTATTAGCTGTTGGTGTATCATTTACAGAATTTATTGTTACAGTAAAGGTTTCAGTCACAGTTAATCCATTAGATGTACCGGTTATAGTAATTGATACATCACCATTTTTGTTTTCTTGATAATCAAGAATAAGAGAATTTCCAGAAATTGAACCTGAAATCTTACCGCTTGGAGAATTTCCTGTAATACTTTTGGAAATATTATTATCATTATTGTCAACATCAGTAAAAACACTTGACAAATCTATTGTTGTATTGCTAGCATCTTCATCAACGGTCACATTAGTAATTTCATTAGCAACTGTAGGTGCATCATCAACAGCTGTTACATTAATAGTCATAGTTGCACCAGCACTGCTGTAGACTGTACCATCACTTACTTTAAAAGTAAAGGTAGTGTAAGAGGATCCATTTTCATTAGTTACCGGGGAAAAACGTAAGTGCCCGCTTGCAATATTTGAAGCTGTTATCTCTTGATCATCGGTTATATCCTCTCCACTATCATAGTTATCATCATTGTCAGCATCAAGATAAAAAGTACCAGCCGATTCCAAGTCAGTGATTTTTACCAAACTTAGAGCGTCATCATCAACATCAGAATAATTAAAATTAGACAAAGAAAAAGAGTACTGAACATCTTCATTGGTAGTAACTGAAGGATTTGATGATATAGTTGGAGCATCATTAACAGCTGTTACATTTACAGTTACTGCCGCCGCTTCTGAATCTACCGTACCATCATTCACTTTAAAGGTAAAATCTCCATAACTATTCCCATTTCCATTCGCCCCTGAAATATAAATCACTCGATGGCTTCCATCTGATATTGTCGTACCATTTGACGATATTGCATCTCCTCGAGTAGAACCATCTGAAGTTTGATAAAGAGTTCCATCGCTAGGCAGCGTAACAATAGTATATGAAAGATTATCCCCATCACTATCAGTTCCGGATAAAGTAATAGTTTTATCTACATCTTCAGTTGCTGTTACAGTTTGGGCCGTTGCTATTGGAGAAGCATTACCAGTAGAAAATGGTTGTATAGAAGAAAATAATCCTTTCTCTCCTTCACCCATACCATACCATACATATAATGGCCCGGAACTTGTCATGTATAGGTCAGAATATCCAATTGACAAATCTAGCTTCCTATATAGAGTCCAAGTGTTACCATCTATAGAATAAGATAATGTTGATTGATTATCCCAACTAGTTATTGAATAATTGCTAGAACCGTAGGTTACTGTTGGAGCATTTTTTGCTAGGACATAAAAATTAGCTTCTCCAGATCCACTTAATAGACGATCAACATCATCTCCAAAGTGTACATGGTCATAACCATTTGAAGTATTTGAAGCATCAATTGGGGCTAATACAAATAACCCATGATTATTCTTCACACTATTTTGATCAGTGGCATAACCTTGATAATAAACTAAGGCGGGCTTTGAAGTCTCAATATAATCCAAAGAACTATTGTTGTTATTATCAAGATCCCAAGCATAAAATTCTCCAGCATTTAAGTTTGAAATTTTTGTATTTCCATCCACTTTTACATCAGTACTATTTTCTGTTGCTACAACTATTGCATGAACTCCGCCATAGGAGCCTGACTCTCCTTCTAAAATAAGATAGTCTGTCCCAGTTTTATCGATAGGTATTAATTGATCAACTCCCATATCTCTTGGTTTTTTACTTTGAGATTGGCGAATCGATCCAGACCATGTACCAGAATTAACTACAATATCTTTATCAGATGTAATTTTTGTACCTATAATATCTTTATCATAGGATGATTCACTATTATCCATTCCAAGAATATATGACCGACCTTTATCTAGCGATACTGACCACGCACTACTATTTGACCTACCCAAAAAGTACACACCACTATTTGGGGTAATAGTTATTGTTGTACTATTTTCCGTAGCCATTATTGAAATAAAGCTACCAAAAGTTGCATCTTGAGTATAAGTAACATTAGTTTGATAGAAATGCGCTGAACGAAACTCTTGCCCCATACCGGCATTACCCTTAGATGCTATAGAACCTGTTTGACTTCCCGCTTGTAGATCAACTCTTAAATAGAAAGGTTTATTTGCCGTAAAGTAAAGCCCTTTTGTACCATCTGTTGTTCCAACATCATCAGCATAAAGATAGCTACTATAACTAATGGAGAAATTGTTGGGTGTGGTTTTGCTTATAGATTTTGTATAGATAGTTGAACCGGCATAATTTTTTACAGAAACATCGAAACTCGAAGTTTCCATGGTGGAAATATCAATTCTTATTTCATCCGGGTTGTCATTATAATTTCCATCATAGTAAAAAGGCGGCATGTAGTGTTCTGTAGAATATTGTCCGAAAACAATTCCAGAAATAAGAAAGAAAGCCAGGTAAATAGTTTTAGTTAATTTTCTAACCATTATTTTCCACAACAATCCTCTGGTAATATTGGAGGATCTCCTATTCCTGACTCCTCAGACATTATTTCTGTATATGCATAGTAACCAGCCCCTCCACCAACTATGATGATAGGTATAAACAATAACCCGAATCCTCTTTTACATTTATCGATAGCAAAATTTGCCACTAATTCTGAACTCATATTTTCAATTCGACTATATATATCTTTATTGCTCCCAATAAAATCAGTAGATACTTCACTAAGAAGAACATTCTTATCTAGATCGAGCAACATTAAATCAATACTTCCGCCCATAATATTTCGAAAGCCAGTATTTGTTATAGACACTTCCGTGCGCCTATTCAACGCATGAGCAGTATTTTGATTCTCTGTTGAGCCAAGAGAATTAATATAATCTATTGTTAGTATATCACCTTCTTTCAAAAATGGGTAAAGATCCTCTTGTTGTGATGTTATTTTTGCTGGGCTTGACTCACCATATCCAACAGCTTCTAATCGATCAGGATTTACACCATTGTCAGTAAGCCATTTGACGACGGAATTAGCTCTACGCTGTGATAGATCCAAATTATAAGAATCTAAACCCCTTGTATCCGTATGAGAGGAAAGTTCTAAATTCATTTTTGGATAATCTTCAAGAAGGCCTAGTAGCAATAACAGATCAAATTGTGCTGTTGGTTTTAATTTATCACTATTAAAATCATATAAAAGCTCTCTCAATACTATACCTTTATCAGTCCCTAAAGTATTTACATTATTATCTAGTACAAAAGCGTGTGTTGCTTTCGTCTTACCCATATCTTCAACAACACAATCAATGGATTCACAATTTGTGTTATAATAACGTTTTTTTATCTTTAATCCTTTTTTTACTCTCCTCACTTGTTTAGATAATTTTTTACTAATCTTTTTTGAAGTTCTTTTTGGAAGGTCGTTTTGTAGGATATAAACAGCGCTCTTACATATATCCAAATCTTGTTGAGGTGTTAATAACAGTGAAGAGGAGTTATTATCTTGGCCAAAAATTAAGGGCCATAATAAAAACAATAACAGAAAGGGTCTTTTTATGATCGAAAATAAAATCATTTTATCAAAATAATGAATTTAACTATAATATTCTGAATATAAAGATCAAATAACCTATTTGTAAGACTATTTTAAGGAAATCATAAATTCAACTAAATCAACAAGTTCATCAACACTCATTAAGTACTGAAGATTGCTGGGCATTGCTGAAATTGATAGCTCTTTCTTTGTTACAATGTCAGTTTGATTAACATCCGTAATTATTCCACCCTCACTTTTAATCTTCAAAACATCTGAAGTTTCACTAATGATAAAACCTACTATCTCTTCATTGTTTTTTAATTCAATAGAGTATTGTTTATAGGATGGTGCAATCCCCGCACTAGGATCAATTATTGATTGATAAAATGCTAACTTGGAAAGTTTATTTCCGGCTTTTGATAGATTAGGCCCAAAATCAATTCCTTCACCATTCACCACATGACAATTATTACAACCGGAAGTCTCAAAAACCATTTTACCGTTCTCTGGGTTTCCAACATAAACAAGAAGCTCTGTCATCCCTGGAAGTGAATTATTGTTTTTAGTTGGAGGTAAAGGAAAATATTTTGCTGCATCAGCATGCATTGCAACATTCATTGAATTCGACATTGCCTTTCCAACTATATCTTTATACGATTCAGGAAAATTCCCTTCTTTGGCAAGTTTAATTAATTCTAGTCCTCCTTTCGGTGTTTGAACAAGTGCTCTAACAGACTGCTCCCTTACAGCCCTAGGTAATTTATTATTAATAAAGGCACTTTTTAGCAATGATATATTCCTACTATCTCTAGCATTTCCCAATGCAATTGCCGTTTTTAATGCAATATCAGTATCACTTCCAGTTAAAAATTCCTTAATTATTTCATTTAGATTAGCATCCAATAATACTTTTATTGCAGAAATACTTTCTTGCGTATTGATTTTTTTTGTAACTATAGTCATTAAAGAAGGATAGTATTCAGTTAATTCGTATTTTTTAACCAACTTTGTAAACTGTACGGTTCCCTCAGCATTTGTTAACAAATCATTTATAGAATTCCTAACCTTTTGATTGGAATGAATATCAAAATCATCAATCCGCATCAATGCTTCAGTTGCTACAAATGTATGTTTTGGTGATCCTTTATTTGGAGACTCTAAAACTAGTTTTTTCAATATATTCATTTTGTATGGGCTATCTCTTTGAAAATCGAATGCCCTCAAATATCTAGCCGTATCCTCTAAACTCACATCCGAAGAATTAATTATTTTCATCAAATATTCTGATGTATTTATTGCTCTCGAACGCCATATAATATCTCGACCTGATTTTTCATTCCAACCATCTCCAACTGAGGCAAGCCATTCGGCAAAAATGCTGTCCCATCTTCCTTCAGCTCCTATTCCTAGAGCTTCTAAATACCATCTATCCTGACCATCATGCCTTAAAGCAAGTTCAGTCCATAACTTTGGAACTTCTTTAGATTTAATTTCTCTTAGAGCAATTGCGCATTCCCGCCGAACATGAGGTGAAACATCCGTAACCATAGATTTTAACAGTGGAATAATATCCGTGTCCAATTGTCGAGCGGCACGAATTGCAGTTATTCGGATATTTTCATCGAGATCTTTAGATGCTATAGTTATATATTTATCACCTTTTTTCTGAATCTTAGAAAGTAACCAAAGTGCTCTGGCTTTAAATCGAGGATTACCTGAATTAAAAAGTTTTACAAGCTCCGATTCAGCCTCTGACTGCATATTATGAAGAGAATTCCAAGCTATGGAACGAACTGAATGATTAGGACTCTTTAGAGCTTCTATCGCCCCTTCGGCTGAAGTAAAATCATACTCTGGTAAGATATATTTATTGCCAATAGGAGCAATGCGAAAAATTCTTCCTCGATCTGGTTCCTCTTGTCGAGACCATCCAAGAACTGGATCATACCAATCCGATATGAAAATGGATCCATCAGGTGCAACTGCGACATCAATTGGGCGGATAGATTTATCCCGTTCACCTTTAAATAAATTTACTATTTCAGCTTTGTATCCAGCGCCATACTTTTTTAACTGAGGAGACCAGACAACACCTGGACCAGCATCACAATAAATAACGTTATCCCAAAAAATTTCTGGTAATAGTCTCCCTTCGTAGACGGTGATACCAGTTGGTGAACCTCCGCCTGTTATAATAATATTTGGTACAACACCAGGATCATTTTGATGCCAATGTCGTTTTTCTATACTGTCATCCCAACCTGTTCTAAAATTTTGCCATCCTGCACCGGTTATCTCATCTTTATAGCCGTAATTTCCAAATTCTAAAACAAAATTAAACCTACAAGCAGCATGACCATCGTCATCATTATCAGATTGCCAAAGATTACCATATGAATCCACAGCTACTTCATAAATATTCCTGAAATTATGGCCCAAGACTTCAAATGACGACCCATCAAGGTCGCAACGAAATACCATGCCACCGTAATAAGGAGAAATACCATATTTATATTTTTCAAAAGAATCTTCTGACATTCTACCTAAAGCATCTTTTCCAAAAACCTCAAATCCCCATTGATCAATCACACTTTTTCCATCAGCATCATGGATATGAAAACCTCCATTTCCCATATTCCAATAAAGTTTTCCATCAGGTCCAAAAGAAAATGAATGAGTAGAATGAGCTGCTTGTACAGGACCTGTTTTCGTAAAAAGGAATTCTTTTTTATCCGGTTTATCATCTCCGTCTTCATCTGTAAAGACAATCACATTAGGAGCAACTGTAACGATTACCTTATTACCAATGACAGCAAGTCCAAGAGGTGCATCAATATCTCTTCCCTGATAGAAAACCTTAGAAGTATCAGCAATTCCATCTCCATCATAATCCTCTAGAATTAAAATCCGATCTCCTTCTGGTCTTTTATTTTCTGTAGCCCTATGTCGGTAATTAACAACATCACATACCCATACTCTTCCTCGGTGATCTATATCAAGATTTACTGGATTTATAATCATGGGTTCTGAAGAAAATAATGTTGCTTCTAATCCAGGATAAAGATCGATATTAGCCAATGCTCTGGATGGATCATTTAAAGGAGCATCACTAATTTGATTTAATGTGTGGATATTATTTCTTGATGAAATTACTCCAGATGAATCACTAGAAGTTTTTGTTACCACTGTACATTTTATACTAATCATCGCTATAAATAAAATTAGTGAAAAACAAGAGGATAACCCTTTATAAGAAGCTAATAATGAGGTCATTATATATATATGCTCGTTAAATACAAATTATTAATTAAATAATTACTTTAGATAACTTTTTTAATTTGTTAATATATAGGTATATATCATTTTTATTACTCAATTAAATGTAAGGCCTAAAACATGTCTACTATCGGCGTACATCTTTAACCCATGATTCATGTAAATTACGAAGACGGGTAACAATCTCAGGCTGATACTTATAATGATCTTTAAGCTCAGGCATATCCTCAGCTAGGTTGTGTAAAGTCACTTGCTGATTTTTATCTTCTAAAGTTACGAGCTCGCGATTACCAGAAAATGGCTTTCCATCAATTCCTATTAACTTCCAATCCCCTTCCCGAACAGCCCATTTATTACCCCATCCAAAATGAAGAGTTGAGTGCTGTGACTTTGTATTCTCATTTTCTATGATTGGCAAAATATCAAAGCCATCAAATTTGGGAGCATTTGATGATCTTTCTATACCTAAAAGAGCAAGTATAGTAGGAAACCAATCCATAACTGTTACTATCTGGCCTCTTACTATACCTTTAGGTAGCTTTCCTGGATAACTTATGATAGCTGGAACACGTATACCACCTTCAAGGAAGCTTCCTTTCTGCCCAATCCATTTGCCCGTTGATCCGCCTCCACTCGCCCCATAAAAATGACCTTTTGGATAACCACTTTTATGATTATCTATGCTAATTCGATAACCAATTTCTTCGGAATGACCATTATCACTGGTAAAAATAATAATCGTATTATTTCTTAGACTATATTCTTCTAGTTTATCAATAACTTGACCAATATAGTAATCGGTGGTTGTGACTATGGCTCCATAGGAACGACTTGTTGGGTCTTTGACATCCTTATATAATTCTTCATGTTCCTTTATTGCCTGTTCTGGATAATGAGGGATATTAAAGGGAATATATAGGAAAAAAGGCTGATCCTTATTTTCATCAATAAACTTTAAAGATCTTTCAATCATAAGTTCTGGAAAGTACCTGTCTCTCATTTGGACCTGAGTCGTACCTTCATAAAGATCATAATAACCGGAATCATGAAGGAAGAAAAAATTATAATTATCAATAAATCCATTTCGAATTCCAAAAAATTCATCAAAACCCTGCTTTTTAGGTCCATAATCAGGATGGGCTCCAAGGTGCCACTTACCAAACAATGCCGTTTGGTACCCTTCTACTTTTAGCGCTTCAGCAATGGTTATTTCCTCTAGGGCCATATTAATACCCTTAGAAGAGCTCATATTTCCCTGAGTCCAATTCCACACCCCGCTCCTTTGAGGATGACGCCCGGTAATTAGTGATGCTCGCGATGGAGGACAAACTGTATGTGCATAAGCTTGAGTAAATCGCACACCAGTTGCTGCCAATTTATCAATATTGGGTGTTATGAGATGTTTAGAACCAAAACAATTTGCATCAAGGGTTCCCTGATCATCTGTTAAAAATATTACTACATTGGGCTTTCTTATTGAGCCACATGATGTGAAAAGTAGGATAAAAACCAATAATTTTGATAGCTTTTGCATTTCCTCCCTTATTTTTCCTTAAAAATATATAACTAGAAGTTTATTCTAATATTTTTACATCTATTCAAAATAGCTTTTTTAAACATCCTACTTATTGACTTCTTTTAAATCATTGGTATAGGTATACCCAATAGGAAGCCAGTTTCCACCTGGCCCACCATAGGCACCCATATCATTTCGGACAGAGTTGGAGTCCGGTGTTTCATGTTCCATTGACGTAGTAACCTTTCTTGGAATCTTCCCTTCAAGACAATATCTCCAATCCGCATCATTGTATTGACTATCTGGATTCCCACTATCAAGAGAAGAACTTTTCACAAAAACATCTTCCCCTAAAAAAACACCCCATCCCGGAATCCTATCGCAATAACTGTAAAGTGTAAAATTATCCGATTCCATAGATATGAATGTGTAATCCATGCTTGCACCTACTCCTTCTAGGTTTCCTTGACTAAAATCAACTTCACCATTGGTTACACTACCGCTAATTCCAGAATATCGCATAGAGATAGAAGAACCATCAGATTCTTTAAAAGAGGCTGCGTCAGGACTATTTCCCACTAAAACTGTATTCATAAAGGACCATTCACTTCCGTCAAAATAGCCACCACCACCTGTTTCTTCCGCCATATTACCCACTATAGTAATATTAGTTCCTTTTAGATCAGAATTGAGCATATACAATCCACCACCTTCAGAAGATGCAACATTACTACCAATAATAGAATTCAAAAAATCAAACTTGGAGAAAGTAGTGAGAAAAATACCTCCCCCTTTTTCAGCCTTATTTCCTGATATGAGTGAAT
>MDTE01151979.1_pt1 | contig 49477 bp, 52 predicted proteins | sample 811231 | NCBI WGS metagenome assembly MDTE01 (sample SAMN05326651, study PRJNA326480) | marine metagenome | isolation source: seawater | place: Indian Ocean: Red Sea | collected 2010 | reverse complement strand
GTGTGGAAGTGCGGCAACGCATGTAGCTGACCAGTACTAATAGCTCAATTGGCTTAATTTATGCACTGAAAAAAATTTTTATAAATTATATTTCTTTATTTAATTTTCTAATCAGACTTTTTGGTAACGGATAATTTTTTTTGATATTAATAGGAGATTTCTTATTTAAAATTTCAAGATAATAGCCTGCAGAGAGACCTTTATCTGGTCTAAATGTTCTAGTATTTTTCTTTGTAAAAAAATCTCCTTTTTTAATGTCACTGATTGCGTATATAGATCTTCTAAATATCTTATTTTTTATTTCTTCTTTTGATCTTCCTATTTTTTTAGACTTAATTAAATCATAGGTACTTTTGATTTTTTTTATATAATATTTCAATTCATCACCTTTTAACGAAAACTCTATATCAAGGCCTTTTTTTTGAAATTTTAACGCTATGTGCTTTTCAAAAACCATTGCACCAGCTATTAATGAATAATTTGCAATTTCTGATCCAAGAGAATGATCTGATAATCCAACACGACATTTAAATTCTTTCTTAAAACGTTTTATATAATTCAAATTAAAGTCAGTAGATTTAGATGGATAATTACTAACACAATACAATAAAGTTAAATCTTTACAGCCATATTTTCTTGCTACAGAAACAGCTTTTTTTATTTCATTAAAATTTGATAGTCCAGTTGATAAAATTAATGGTTTTTTTGTTAGAGCTGCAGTTTTAACTAAATTATAATCATTCATTTCAAAAGACGCAATTTTGTATGCTGGACAATTTATATTTTCCAAAAAATTTATTGCTTTTTCTGAAAAAGGAGTGCTAAAGATTTTAATTTTTTTCTGCCTCGCATATTTAAAAAGACTTTTATGCCATTTCATTGGGGTTTGTCCTAAAGAGTATAAATCCCAAAGATTAAATCCTTTCCATAGACCTTCTTTAATTTTAAAATTTATAACGTTTTCTCTAAGCGTCATCATGTCTGGAGTATATGTCTGTAATTTTACTGCACTTGCTCCATATTTTTTTGCAACATCAATTAATTTTTTGGCATGAGCTATCGAACCGTTATGATTTGCTGAAATTTCTGCAATAATAAAAGGATATTTATCGATAAATTTCTTCATTTTCTTTTTGATTTCAAAATATACGTATTTGCTTTGCTTTTTTTAAATCCAGAGTCCAAAAAAAATTTTTTAGATGAAATATTATCGTTTTTCACAAAAGCATACACATTTTGTTTTGCAATTTTTTTATATTTTAAAGATTTTTGTAACATAAATTTCCCAAATCCACTTCTTTTAAAATTTTCTTTTACTGCAATTGAAATTGATAAATTATTTTTTTTAATTGTATCATATCTGATATAACCAATTCTAACTCTATTGGAGCAAATAAACAGCATTTTTTTATTTAATTTATCTTTAAACCATTTTTTATGCTCTTTAAAAGATGTCTTTTTTTTTGAAAAAAAATTTTTCTTCAATACATTTTTGTTATGTAATTGAAATGTGAATTTCAAATCTTTAAGTTGTGCCAATCTAATTTTTAATTTGGAATTATTTTCTGGTTTTAATAATTTTTGCATCACATGAAAGAGTATTTTTTCTTATATTGGCTTTAGAAAGGTAGAATTTGAACTTATTGATTTTTATATATGCCTTTGGATACTCTTCAGAATCAAGCATTCTAATTTTATTATAAATTTCAATAATATTCTTCTCATTTTTTATCTCTGACTCTTTTTTTTTAAATCTTTTAAAGAAAAAAACTTTCCCTTTTTGTTCTACAGGCTTTATTTTTTTCTTTATTAATATTTCAACCATTTTAATTATCGTGGATGATATTCTTTCAAATATTTGATCTAAATTTCCGTTAAGAGAAATATTTTTTTTCAGAAAAATTGGACCAGCATCGATTTTGTTTGACATTTTCAATGCGCATATAGGCGTCTTCTTGTAATTTCGTTTAATTAAATTTTGTATAGGACTGCCACCTCTTCCATAAGGTAATGGTGCTGTATGAAAACATATACAATTGTAATTTTTAATAATATTTGTATTTACCTTGTAACTCCAATGAGGAAAAAAAATAAAGCTTGGATTTATTTTTTTTATTATATTTTTATTAAGTTTTTTTTTATCACTAATTATTATGGCTTCGTTATTTTTTAAAAAATTTTTGACTTTTTGACTTTTAAAAAACCATTTTTTTGAACTAGCAAAGATAATTTTTTTTTTCAATTTTATCTCTCGATCTTACGAATAATTTCAAAAGCTTCAGCATATTTTAAGCCAGATTGATTGCCTCTGATTTTACTTAAATTTTTAATTCCAGTTAATGATCTTGAATGTGGGTATTTTTTCACTTCATTTTTATAAGATTTAATAGCGTCAATTTTATATTTAAGAAATTTTTCAATGTTAACAAAGTAATTTGGTAAAAAATTTCTTTTGTTTTTTAAAATTCTATAATCAGTGGAAGACGGAACCTCAAATGTTAAAAAATTTTCTAATTTTTCACCAGGCTCTGGTCTGAAAGCAGTCAAAGTAGCCTCTGCTATTTTCCTATGATCTATATTTAGGTCGGAGAAATTGTGTGTTAAAACTATTTGCGGATTAAACTTTTTTTTATGAAATTCGATAATCCGAATTATTTCTAATAAGCTAATTTTGTCTAACTGGTTATCAGGATAATCATATTGTGCTAGCCAATCAAATCCTAAAATTTTTGATGCATCAATGCTATTCAATTTCCTTTTTTTGATTTGCTTAACTTTTTGATTACCTCTTGCAGAGACACCGTTAGTAAATGATATAATTTTAATATTATTTTTTTGTAAGCTGAGTTTTTTTATAAATCCGCCACACCCAAAACTTTCATCATCAGAGTGCGCAACGATGATTAAAATTCTCTTTTTATATACTTTCATGTTATAGTATGTTATTTAATAAATTATATTATCATTGATACAAATGAAAAATAACAATTACTTAAAAATTATAAAACAAATAGAAAAAATAAGATCTAAAAATAATGTAAATTGGATGAATATCCTTAGATTAGCATTTAAATTAGACCCAAAAAACGCTTCAAAAATTATGAGAAAAATCAATTATGATGATAAAAAAATCTCAAACTTATTAAATAAACTGTCAAAATAATAATTATATATATGACCAAACTTTAATATATGTCGAAAACTATTTTAATTACTGGTGCTTCAAAAGGTATAGGAAAGAAAATTGCAGATTATTTAAGCACAAAAATAAACCATCAAATAATTAACATATCTAGAACCAAAAATAACAATAAAAAGATTAAAAATTATATTTGTGACATCAGCAATTATAATGAAGTTAAAAAAACTTTCAAAAAAATTAAAAAGATAGATGTTTTAATAAATAATTCTGCTTTAACTACATTTTCAAAAAATCAAATAACTAATTTCGATAAGATAGTAAAAACTAATTTAAATGGTTTTTTTTATTGCAGTTATGAAGCTATCAAATTATTAAAAAAACAAAAAAATTCATCAATAATTAATATTTCGAGTATAAACGGTTATCAGGCGTTTCCTAATAATCCTGGTTATGTAAGTTCAAAAGGTGGAGTTATATCCCTCACAAAATCTTTTGCCTTAGATTATGGATATTTAAATATAAGAGTAAATTCAATTTCGCCAGGATACATTAATGAGGGAATGTCAAAAAAAAGCTTTAAAAATCGTAGATTAAGAAAACAAAGAACCAATAGAATGATCATAAAACGATGGGGCGAAGCCAGTGATATTTTTGGAGCAATTGAATATTTAATTTCAGAAAAATCTTCATACGTAACAGGTCAAGATTTTGTAATTGATGGAGGGTGGCTATCTAAAGGACTATGAGTATTAATCTTGGTTTTATGCAAGGTAGATTGGTTAATACTGAAAAAAAAGGAAGAATACAATATTTTCCACATAAGAATTGGCAAAAGGAATTTGAAATTGCAAACAATATAAACTTAAAAATAATAGAGTGGACTATCAATTCTGAGAATCTAAAAAAAAACCCTTTATATAATGGAGACATAAATAAATTAAAAAAAATTGTTAAAAAATTTAATGTTAAAGTTCCTTCTATAACATTAGATTATTTTATGCAAAAACCATTATTCAAAAAAAAAGAAAAAAAAAATAAAAAAGAGATTTATAAAAATTTAAAAAGAATAATTAATAATGGAAATAAAATAGGTATTAAGTATTTTATTTTTCCATTAGTAGACAATAGTTCGATCAAGTCATATCAAGAAGAAAAGGAGATAATTAAAATAATTAAAAAATTATTAATTTATATAAAAAGAAACTCAAAAATTCTCTTTGAGATTGATTATCCTCCTCATAAAGTAATAAATTTTATAAAAAAATTTAAATCAAATAAAATAGGTATAAATTATGATACTGGCAACAGCGCAGGTTTAAATTATAATTTTGAAGATGAAATAAAGTATATAAAATATATTAAAAATATTCACATAAAAGACAGAATTTTAGATGGATATTCAGTTAGATTGGGTAATGGAAATTGGAATTATAAAAAATTTTTTAAATTGATAAAAAATAAATATAAAGGTAACTATATTTTACAAACCGCAAGAAGCAAAAATAAAAAACATATTGAAGAAATAATAATCAACAAAAAGTTTTTTGAAAATGAATTTAAATAAAACAATTTTGATTACTGGTGCATCAAAAAATCTGGGTAAGTATTTAACAGAATATTATTTGAGAAAAAATTATAATGTTTTAAGTATCTCAAAATCATCGAAAACTATTATAAATAAAAATTCCTTTATCTGTGATTTGTCTAATACAAAAAAAACGAATATTTTATTTAAAAAAATAAAAAAAAATTTTCCAAAAATTGATTTTATAATTTCATGTGCTGGTAATAGTAAAAAAACATACAATGATTATGAAACCGATAAAGATTGGAGATCAGCTTTTGATAATAATTTCTATTGTTTTGTAAATGTATTAGACTCATATCTAAAAATTTTTAAATATAGGTCAACAAAGATAGTTGTTATATCTTCAATAGCATCTACAAAAATAACTAAAGCCCCAATAACTTACTCAGTATCAAAATCTGCATTAAATTTTTATGCAAGTATAAAAGCAAAAGAGTTAGCAAAGTATAATATTAAGATAAATACATTGCTACCTGGAAATATTTTGATGAAAGGTAACAATTGGAGCAAGAAAATTCAAAGAAATAGCAGAAAAGTAAAAAAATATATTAAAGATAATGTACCTTTAAATAAATTTTGTGATCCTAGTCAGATCTCTTTATTTTGTGATTATTTGTTTAGTAAAGCTGGAGATAATATAACTGGCTCAAAGTTTACAATAGATGGAGGAGAAAGTCTGTGAAACAAAAGGCATGCTTAATTACAGGTGGAGGAGGTTTTCTAGGTCAAAAATATTGTGAATTCTTTTCAAAAAAAAATTTTAAAGTTTTGTGTATCGACAATAATGAGAAAAAGCTAAAAAAAATTCAATCTCTTAAGTTACAAAATGTGCATACTTTTGAATGTGATATAACGAAAAATAGCAATGTTGAAAAATTATTTAAAAAAATTAATAAATCATATTTTGTAAATGTATTAATCAACAATGCAGCTATAGATGCTGTGCCTTTTAAAAAAAAAGGTATGTTTGAAAAGTTTCCATCAAGTGAAATGTGGGATGAAGAAATGAATGTGAGTTTAAAAGGCTCATTTTTAATGATTAAATATTTCGGTGAAGAAATGATTAAAAGGAAAAAGGGTTCAATCATTAACATAGGATCTGATTTATCTGTAGTAGCGCCTAATCAAAAGATATATAAAAAATCATACAAAAATTACATTAAACCAGTTACATATTCTGTTATTAAACATGGAATGTTAGGATTAACAAAATATTTTGCCTCTCTTTATGGAAAAGATAATGTTAGAGTTAATATGATTTCGCCAGGCCCAATAAAAAATAATCAAAATAAAGATCTTTTAAATGAACTGAATAATATAATTCCTATGAATAGACTTGGAAATTATAAGGATTTATATGGATTGCTTTTACTTCTTTCTAATGATGACTCATCATATATAACTGGCCAAAATATTGTTATCGATGGTGGTAGAACAATTATTTAATATAATTCTTAAAAATTGCATTTATAATTTTTACATCTTCGAAAGTGTCTAATTGAAATCCTTTATATTTTTCCATTAAATAATATCCGATTTTACCAAATAATCTATTTTTACATTTTATGAATTTTTTTTTATTAAAAATATAAAATGATCCATTTTCTAAAATAGAGTTTTTAATTTCTTGCCTTCTAGGTCTTTTATCTAGATTGTAATTTGCAATTACTTTATTATTATTTAATTTCCAGTTAAAAAATGTTTCGAAATTACTTGCAGAAAACATTGAATCATAATTCCCTTTTTTAAATTTATTTATTGCTTTATTAAAGTCTGAACTTAATCTTATAGGAGAAGTTGGTTGAACACCAACAACAATATCTATTCTATTATTTTTTTCAATATATTTTATTGCATGTTCCCATGCACTATCAGATGTTGCCTTGTCAGATGCAAATTTTTTGGGCCTACTAATTATTTTTGCACCAAATTTTTTTGCTAAGTTTAAGATTCTTTTATTATCTGAGCTAACCCAAGTAGATGAAATTTTATTACTATTTAAACAGTTTTTTATTGACCAATAAATTAGGGGTTTTTTATTTATTAAAATTATATTTTTATTTTTAATACCTTTCGAGCCACCCCTAGCAAGAATGATTGCATGAACTTTTTTTCTCATAAAAATTTTTCTTTTTATTTTTTATTAATTAAGATAACTATAGCTTTATGATAAATAAACCATATTTAATTGCTGAAATAGGAATAAATCATAATGGGGATATTAAAATTGCGAAAAAACTTATTGATGCGGCTGTAGAATCAAAATTTGATGCTGTTAAGTTCCAAAAAAGAGATATTGATTTGGTTTATAGTAAAGAAATGCTTGACTCTTATAGAGAGAGCCCTTGGGGCAATACACAAAGAGAACAAAAGAATGGATTGGAATTCGGTGATAAGGAATATAGTGAGATAAATAATTACTGCCAGTCAAAAAAAATCGATTGGTTTGCATCAGCTTGGGATTTAAATAGTTTAAAATTTTTAGACAAATATAATTGTAAGTTTAACAAAGTTGCATCTGCAATGATTATAGATGAGACATTTTTAAATGAAGTTGCCAAGCGAAAAAAGCATACATTTATATCAACAGGTATGTCAACTGAAAATGACATAGATAAAGCTGTAAATATATTTCTTAAAGAAAAATGTAGTTTTGAGTTAATGCACTGTGTTTCAACATATCCTATGAGAGTGGAGGATGCGAACTTATTAACTATAAATTCCCTAAAAAAAAAATATGATTGTAATGTTGGCTATAGTGGACATGAAAATGGAGTCGCAGTTTCTTTAGCAGCATTCAGTTTGAATATTTCTTCCCTAGAGCGTCATATAACTCTTGATAGGACAATGTATGGAAGTGATCAGGCGGCATCTTTAGAACTAAAAGGCATGAAAGATTTAACAAATTCAATTGAAAAAATGTTACTAGCTTATGGCACAGAAAAATTAGGTAATATAATACCTGATGAAATTGAGATTGCAAAAAAACTAAGAGCGCACATAAAAAACTAGGATGATTAATTGATAATAAAAAATAGTTTACATAAAGCACTTATTGATACTATTGAAACTAAAAAAACTTTAATATATCTCGAAAAAGATATAGAAAAGTCAATAAAAGCAATCTTTAAATGTATTTCAAATAAAGGAAAAGTTTTTTTTTGTGGAAACGGCGGTTCAGCTGCAGATGCACAACATTTAACCGCTGAATTACTTATACGATTAAGGCCAAGAGTAAACAGAGATCCAATTCCCGCTATATGTCTTGCCATGGATACATCTACACTAACTGCGTGTGGAAATGATTATGATTTTAACAAGATTTTTTCCAGACCTTTTCAAGCTTTAGCAAATAGGAAAGATATACTTTTTGTTATATCAACATCTGGTAATTCAAAAAATATTTTGGAAGTTCTTAGATTAGCAAAAAAAAAAAATATTCTATCTATTGGTTTATTAGGTTCAAAAGGTGGATTAGCTAAGAAACTTTGCAATATTAGTATCATAGTTAAAAGTGATATTGTTGCTAGAATACAAGAGTCACATATTTTCCTTGGGCATTATATTTTAGAAAGCGTAGAAAATTTAGTTATAAAAAAATAGTATTTTTAATGCAAAAAATTTATTATGGAAGACAACAGATAGACCAAAAAGATATAAATTTTGTATCAAAGGCTTTAAAAAATAATTTGATTACATCTGGTTCATTAGTTTCTAAATTTGAAAATAGAATTTCAAAATATCTAAAAGTGAAAAATACTGTGGTATGTAACAGCGGTACTTCCGCAATTCATTTAGCATTCGATGCAATTAACTTAAAAAAAAATGATGTAATAATAATGCCAGCTATAAATTTTATTTCTTCTTACAATATGGCAAAATTATATAATGCAAAAATATACTTATGTGATGTAAATCCATATACAGGTTTAGTAACTCCAGAGACGATATTAGATTGTATAAAAAAATACAAAATAAGAAAAATTAAATGTATTTTGACAATGCATTTAGGTGGAATAATAGAACATCCTGAAGAATTTTTTCATTTAAAAAAAAAATATAAATGTTTTTTGATAGAAGATGCATGCCACGCATTTGGAACAACTTATAAAGTTAAAAATAAAAAATATATGGTGGGATCATGTAAACATTCTGATATTGCTTGTTTTTCATTTCATCCCATTAAAACTATAACTACAGGTGAGGGCGGAGCAATAACCACAAATAACAAAAATTTTTATCAAAGATCAATTAAATTTAGGAGCCACAACATAAAAAAAATAAATTTTCAGAGTTATAATATTGACAGGTTGGGTTTTAACTACAGGCTAAGTGATATTAATTGCGCTTTAGGAATTAGCCAATTAAGTAAAATAAAAAAATTTCTATTAAAAAGATCCAAAATTAGAAATTATTACAAAAAAAATTTATTTTCACTTAAATCAAAAGTAAAGATTATTGAAAATAGTAAATTATCACAAAATTCTAACCATCTGTTGATTGTTCAATTAACTGATTACAAAGCTAAAAAAAAATTGACTAAATTTTTCTCTAGTAATAATGTTTTTGTTCAGTATCACTATATTCCAATCTATAGATTTAAATTTATAAATTCTTACCTTATTAAAAACTACCCTGGATGTGAGTATTATTATCAAAGATCATTGAGTATTCCAAATCATGTTATGTTAAAAAAGAAGGAATTAAATAAAGTTATAAATTTATTTTTTAAATTTTTTAAAAAATCAAAATAAGTCTTTTGAGTAAATAGGATACTTTGATCCGTATTTTTTTATAAAAGCGAAATCAATTATACTTCTATTTCTATTATTATATATTGGAGTATAATTACTATTTTTTATTAAATTAAATTTATTTTCTATATCAAATTGATACTCGTAGGAAGAAACCATTATTAAGTCATAATTTTTACTTATTTTCTTTACATGGTTAATATTTTTTATTGACTTCTTAGATTTATAAATATCATTCTCTTTTATCTCTATGAAATCAATTTGAGATAATGATTTAATTTTGAAAAGTTTTAGTAAAATGTTTGTATGATCATTTGTTCCAATGATTAAAACACTTTTATTATTTCCTTTATTAATATTTTTAATCATTTTTTCAAACGATTTATAAGGTTTATTTAAAATCTCATCTATTGCTAATCTAGTATTATAGGATTTTTTTTTTATAAATTCTGAATGACTTAATTTTTTAAATAATATTTTTTTTGCAATTTTTTCATTTTTTTTTATTTCACCATCTCTTAATTTTCTTAATTTTTTGATTAAATCTTTACTATTTTTAATAGAGCTTTTTCTTAAAACTAATTTGTCTAAAATAAGAATATCAATTTTTGTCGACAAAAAACAAATTAATGCATCCAAATGAGTTTCAACAATTGGTTCGCCAGCATCATTGAAAGAAGTATTCAAAAGACATGGTACTTTAGTAATTTTACCAAATTCTTTTATTAAATTATAAAATTCTTCGTTTTGTCTCTTGTTAACAGTTTGAACCCTTGCGGTACCATCTATATGAGAAGCTGATGGTATTTTTTTGAATTTCCTAACTTTTGCGACTTGCAACATATAAGGTGATTTTTCAATATCAAAATATTCTTTTGAACTTTCTTGAAGTATTGCTGGCGCAAAAGGTCTAAAAGTTTCCCTGTGTTTCACATGCTTATTTAAATAGTTCCTCATTTTGTAAGGTCTGGGATCTGCTAATATACTTCTATTTCCTAAAGCTCTAGGCCCATACTCACTTCTTCCAACACATCTTCCAATTATTTTGCCTTTATTTATTTCACTAGCTATGAAATTTCTATCGTAATTAATAAATTCTATATTATATTTAATAAGAATTCTCTTTATAAAATCACCGTCATACTGAGTACCTGTATATGCATTTATAAAATTAATTTTTTTTTTCTTCTTTAGATGATTAAAGTATCCCCATACTGCAGCACCGAATGGAATTCCAGCATCTGAGCACGCTGGAAAAACAAAGATATCATTAAAATTTGAAGTTTTTAAAATCTTATTATTACCTACAGAATTCAATGCAACTCCGCCAGATAAACATAAATTAGACTCATTTGTTATTTTATGTGCATATTTTCCTAAGTGAGCCATAGTTTTTTCAGTTAAATCTTGAATAGAGAATGCCAAGTTTTTAAAATACGTCGACATTTTCTTACTTTTATTCTGTTTAATATTTATTTTAAGTTTAGGTCTTTTAAAGTTAAGATTTTTATGATTTAAGACATCACTCAGTGGATGCCTGAACATATATTTAGAAAAATTTGTATCTATATTTTTAAAGTTTATATTTTTAAAATATTTTTTTTTATTTCCATAAGGGGCAAGACCCATTGTTTTACCTTCACCTCCGAAACCTAATCCGAGCTTCTCTGTTATGGCCGCATATAACGAGCCAATTCCGCGATGTTTGAACTGTTCTAACATTTGAATCTTATTTTTATAGGCTTTAAATATTGAGTGTGTTTCATTATCGGATCCCAAACCATCTATAACCAATATGGCAGACTTATTAAAACCTGATGTATAATATACAGATGCTGCATGGCATAAATGATGGTTAATTTGAAATATTTTATTTTTATTGAATAGAAATTTTTCTTTTAAATAATCATACATTTGATAATTGTAACCAGGTCCGGATCTAATCCATTTTTTTTCTTTTATCCAATCAGTATATAAATATGAAATATCCGATAATTTTCTTATATTGAAATGTTTCATACAAAAGTAAATGGAATGAACAGGAAAAGCATAAGTATGTTTTTTTCTAACTAGTCTGTCCTCAGATATTGCAACAAAATCTACAAATTTATTTTTTATATCAAATTTTATTATACATGCACCGGAGTCATGAGAAGCATAACTTTGTATTCCAAGAATATACTGATATTTTTTTTTTGACATACGCAGTATCTATCATTAAGACTGAATATATTCATTAAAAAAATTGTTCATGATAAATAACAAATTTATTATATTTTATTGTAGAACATCTATTAGCGTAATTTACACATTAGCTATTTTAAAAATTCTAAATAACAAAAAAAAAAAAATTTTAATATTAAATAAAAACAAGGCGTGCATTCATCCAAAATTTATAAAAATTATTATAAAAGTTATAAAGCCCCTTTTTCACAAGATTTACTATGTAAACTTTAATAATGATCATATTAAAGGAAACTTAATAAAAAAAATATTATTAAGGAATAAAAATGTTATAAATACTGAGAAACTGGCGATATTTAAAAAATTAAATTCTTTAAATATTGAAAGTTATTTTGGATGCGGCGATGAGTTTGATAACGCATTTTTTAATTCTTATAAGAAAAATAAATACGTTAACTTATGTTTTATGGAACATGGTTATGGTAACCTAATAAATACTATAATTTTTAAACCAAATTTAAGAAACACCATTATGTATAGACTTTATAAAGTTTTCTACTTTTTTAATTTTTTAAAACTGTATCCATTAAATTACAAATTTTTTTTTGGAATATTGGGAAAAAATTTTGAAAAAAATATAGATCTTTATATTAATAATAACAAAGTAAAATATATATACATCAAAAATGTTATTAAAGAAATTAGGCAATTAAATAAAAAAATAAAATTTAAATCTAATATAAAAAAAAGTGTAATGATAAATTTTTCTACTTTAGAATATCCTAAAGAAAACATTTATGATTTAGATAACTTAATAGACACAACTCTAAAATTAATAAACAATAAAGATTATTGTTACTATACTTCACATCCTAGAAATAAAGATAAAAAAAAAACAATATTATATGTTAAAAGAAAACTTCTTAAGTATAAAATAAACCTAAAATTTATAAATTATAAAAGTTTCAATTTTTTACCTGCAGAATTAATTATTTATCTTATGAAAACAAATAAAATAATATCAAACTTATCTTCGATACCTTTAAATTTATCAATTTTAGATAAAAAAATTAAAAATTATGTTTTTTTGGACTATTCTTTAAATTATCCAAATCTAAACCACGGACCAGCACATTATAAAAGTTGCAAAAAATATTATTTGAAATACTTTCAAAAAGTAAAATACATTTAATTACAAATATGAATAATAAATCAATTTTAATTACAGGTGGTACAGGATCTTTTGGAAAAGCATTTATAGAATATGCTGTAAAGAAATATAAAAGAGTTAAAAAATTAGTAGTTTTTAGCCGTGATGAATTAAAACAATCAGAGCTTAAAAAAATTTATCCTATTTCAAAGTATCCATATATAAGATTTTTTATTGGAGACATTAGAGATAAAACTAGATTAGCTATGGCACTTAGAGATATAGATACAATTATTCATGCTGCAGCCTTAAAACAAATAGATACTGCAGAATACAACCCGATTGAGACTATAAAAACAAACATTTTAGGGTCTCAGAATATAGTTGAAGTAGCTTTAGATTCTAAAGTAAAAAATGTAATTGCTTTGTCAACTGATAAAGCCGTTTCTCCTCTTAATTTGTATGGAGCTACAAAGTTATGTGCAGAAAAATTGTTTTTAGCAGCAAATAATATAAGAGGAAAGAATAAAATAAAATTTTCTATTGTTAGATACGGAAATGTAATGGGAAGCAGAGGAAGCGTGCTTCCTATTTTTTTAAAAAATAATCTAAATTACTTTCCTTTAACTCACATAGATATGACAAGATTCAATATAACATTAAAAGAAGGAGTTACATTAGTAGATTATGTAATGAAAAAGAACCAAGGTGGCGAAATATATATCCCGAAACTTAAAAGTTTTTACATTAGAGATCTCGCTAAAGCTATAAATCCAAAAAAAAAGATTAAAATAATTGGAATTAGAAAAGGAGAAAAACTGCACGAGGAATTAATAAATTATGAAGAGAGTAGATATTGTGTTGAAACTAAGGATTTATATATATTATTTCCAAATTCAGAAGAATATGGAAGATACAAACAAAAATTTAAAAAAATTAAAATGCAATCTAATAGGCAATTTACTTACAACAGTTACAATAACAAACATTTTCTAAATCTAAAAGATCTCAGAAAAATTGTTTTTAATAATTAATTTCAATGAAATTAATATTGGGAACTGCAAATCTTAATAAGAAATACGGTTTAAATTTTAAAAATAATCCTTCAAAAAGTGAGTTTTTAAAAATAGTAGAATATTCAAAAAAAAAAATAACCTATATGGATTATTCAGATGAATATTCAAATTTTTTAAATTTCGATATATTTAAACATTTTAAAATAATTTTTAAGTTACGCTTAAACAAAAAAAATAATTTAGTTTCCCAAGTAGAACTTATAAAAATAATAACTAATAAGTTAAAAAAAAAAAATTTAAAAAAAGTTGATACAATTATGTTTCATAGGTCGCATGAAATTTATAATTTAAATAAAAAAACTTTTAAAAATGTAATCACATTTTTAAAAAAAAATATTTGTAATAAAATAGGAGTATCAATTTATGAACCTTCAGAATTGAATAAAATATACAAATTATTTAAACCTGATATAATTCAATGTCCATTTAATATATTCGATAAGAGAATCTATAAATCTGGATGGCTGAAAAAAGCAAAATTAAATGGTGCAAAAATTCATGTTAGATCAGTATTTCTTCAGGGATTGCTTTTTAGAAATGCTGATAATCTGCCTTCTAGATTTTTGAAATACAAGAAATTTTTTAAAAAAATAGATCTATATATAATGAAAAAAAATATAAAAAAGATTGACTTATACTTAAATGATCTAAAATTATATAAAAAATTCATTGATTATGTTGTTATTGGAGTGCTCAATTTAAACCAACTAAAAGAAATAAATACTTCATTAAAAAAAAAAATAATTAAAAATAATATAAAATTTAAAAAAGTACCTATACAATTATATGATCCAAGAAAATGGTAAAAAGATTTTTGCGTTTATACAAGCAAGGTATTTCTCAAAACGTTTGCCAGGAAAAGTCTGTAAAAAACTTGTTAATAATTTAACAGTATTAGATATTCTCATAAAAAGATTAAAAAAATCAAAAAAGGTATCAAACGTAATTGTACTAACTACAAAAAAAAATAATAAAGAGATAATTGCTACCTGTAAAAAAAATAAAGTTAAATTTTTTAAGGGTTCTGAAAACAATGTGTTAGATAGATTTTACAATGCAGCAAAAAAATATGATGCAAAAAATATTGTAAGAATTACGGCAGATTGTCCATTAATTGATATATCTATTTTAGATGAAAATATTGATATATATTTAAAAAATAATTTAGATTATATTAGCAATATAAATCCACCTTCATTTCCAGACGGACTAGATATCGAAATTTTTAATTTTAAATCCCTTTCTAAATCTTGGAGGAATGCCAAGAGTAATTTCGATAAGGAGCATGTTACTCAATACATCCTTAGAAATAATTCTTTTAAAAAAAAAAATATTGTAAACAAAATTAATTATTCTACCTATAGATGGACTCTTGATACAAAAGAAGATTTAGTATTATTAAAGTTTATTTTTAATTATTTTAAACCTGATATATATTTTTCTTGGAAAAAAGTTTTAAAATTATTAGCAAAAAATCCTTCAAAATTTAAAGTTAATGCAGGGTTTGAAAGAAATTTCGGTATGAAAATTAATAAAGGACAAAAATTATGGAAAAGAGCAAGAAAAATTATTGCAGGTGGTAACCATCTTTTTAGTAAAAGACCTGAAATTTTCTTACCAGATAAATGGCCAACATATTATTCTAAGGCTAAAGGTTGCTTTATTTGGGACATGGAAAATAAAAAATACACAGATGTATCTTTGATGGGGGTCGGTACAAATATATTAGGCTATAGTAATAATACTATAGATAACGCAGTTATTAAAAAAGTTAAAAAGTCAAATCTGTCAACTTTAAATTCTTTTGATGATATAAAACTAGCTGAGAAATTAATCGAAATGCACCCGTGGCTACAAATGGTAAGATTTACTAGGAGCGGGGGAGAAGCTAACGCAGTAGCAATAAGATTAGCGAGAGCAGCAACAGGAAAAGATAATATTGCAGTTTGTGGGTATCACGGTTGGCATGATTGGTATATGTCAGCGAATATTCAAAGTAATAAAAATTTAGACAGCCTTTTAATGAAAAATTTATCAAACAATGGTGTCCCAAAAGGTCTAAAAAATACAGTATTTCCTTTCCGGTATAATGACTTTAATGAGTTAAAAAAAATCGTAGAAAAAAATGACATCGGAATAATAAAAATGGAAGTTATGAGAAACGAAAAGCCAAAAAATAATTTTTTAAAAAATGTTCGCCAACTTGCAAAAAAAAAGAAAATCGTTTTGATTTTTGACGAGTGCACCTCAGGTTTCAGAGAAACATTTGGTGGACTTCATATAAAAGAAAAAATTTATCCTGACATGTTAATACTTGGAAAGGCTCTTGGAAATGGTTATGCAATCAATGCCATTTTGGGTAGAGAAGATATAATGCATGCAGCTGAAAATACTTTTATTAGCAGTACCTTCTGGTCTGAGAGGTCGGGACCAGTAGCTGCTCTCGCAACATTAAAATTAATGGAAAAAATTCAAAGTTGGAAAATAATAACAAAAAAAGGAATTGAGATAAAAAAAAATTGGACGAAAATAGCTAAAATTCACAATATTGATTTAGAAGTTTCGGGCATAGAGTCTTTGCCAAGTTTTAAAATAAATAATAATGACTGGAATAAATATAAAACTTATATCTCACAAGAAATGTTAAAAAAAAAATTTTTAGCTGGAAATACAATTTATGTATGCATAAACCATAATAATAAAATACTTGAGAAATATTATGACGAATTAGATAAAATTTTTAAAAAAATAAAAAATTGTATGGACGAAAAAGAGGATATTAATAATATTTTAGAAACAAATGAATGTGCAACTGGTTTTTATAGATTAAATTAAAATTTTTTTTTAAGTTAAACTTAGATAATATGATTAAAAAGTTAATATGAACAAGAGTGTTAAAACCTTAGAAAAAGCTTTACAAATCCATTATCTACGCCCAGATAATGCTCTCTGGGTATATGGTATTTATAAGTCAGTAAATAAATATCTAAAAAAATATACAAATAGAAAATATAAATCATTAGATTTAGGATGTGGGGATGGAACCACAAGCTTTATAGCAACAGGAGGAGAAATTAACGAAAAATTCGACGTTTTTTTAGGAACTAAATTTAATAAAAGTAATCTTAAAGCTATGTCAGATCGTTCAGCATCTGGATCCTTAAGAGATGCGAAGGGAGACCTATATGACCATTTCACAAAATTATATGAAAAATATTGTATACCCAAGTTATCTAAAAATAAATTTACTGTTGGAATAGATTGGAAATCGAGTCTATTAAAAAAAGCGGAACTATTAAAATTTTATGAAAACTTGATATTAAAAGATTGTAATAAATTACCATTAAACCTTAAAGATAATGATTTTGATTTAGTTTTTTCAACAATAATTTACTGGTTAAAAAAACCAGATAAAATATTCCCAGAGGTAAATAGATTACTAAAAAGGGGAGGTTACTTTATATTTACTACTCCGAAAGAAAAAATAACGGAATTAACTCTAAAAAATTTCCTAAAAAAATTTAATTATAAAATTATAAATAGATTAGACAGAGGTAGACACGACAATTGGAAAAGACACTCAAAAAAAAAAGAATATTGGGAAAAAATATTGAAAAAAAATAATTTTAAAATTATTGAAGTTAAGGAAATACATCCAAATCTTCAAATTATTTTTGGAGAAAGTATAATCAGAACCTTAATATCGGCATTTGGAGTATTATATGAGCAATTGTTACCAAAAAACGAAAAATTATTTTTTGAATTCAAAAAAAAATATGTCAAAGAGATGGGTATAATTTTAAAGCCATTCTCAAATGACAAGTATTACGAAAGTCTTAATAAAGCTTATAACGTTTACATAGTCAGGAAAAAATAAAAAAAAGATTTTAAAATGAATAATTTTTGGTCAAACAAAAGAATATTAATAACTGGTGGAGCAGGTTTTATAGGTACTCATTTGGCCAATAGTCTCAACGCAAAAGGTTCAAAAGTAAAGGTAATTGATAACCTCGAAAGAGGAAATAAGAAATTTTTAGACAAAAAAATTGAATTTCATAAATATGATTTAAGAAAATATAATGAAAATTTAAAAAAGATATTTAAAAATATTGATATAATATTTCATCTAGCTTCAAAGGTTGGAAGCATGGATTATTATTTGAATAATAGTTATGACGTGTTGAATGAAAATTTGATTATTGACAATATTGTCATAGATCAGGCAATCAATTCAAAAATTAAAACTTTTTTTTATGCTAGTAGCGCTCATGTCTATCCATCTGAAAACAAACTATTAAAAAAAAAATTTTATGAAAATGATAATTTTGCATACCGTCCAAAGATTTCGTATGGATTAGCTAAAATGTTAACTGAAAATAAGTTATTTTTTGCAGCAAAAAAATTTAATTTCATGAAAATATTAGTAGCTCGATATACAGGAATTTACGGTCCCCTGCAGGATTACGATATAAATAAAGCATCATTAATCCCTGCTATTTGTTTTAAAGCAATTGGTAAAAAAAAAAATATTAACTTGTTAACTAATGGCAATGAAATGAGATCTTATTGTTTTATCGATGATGCTATTAATTGTACAATGTTAATGTGTGAAAAAAATGAATTAAATTATGACATTTACAATGTTTGTAGCAATCATATTGAAACAATAAAATCTATCGCAAAAAAAGTCATTAAAGTTTCTAATTCAAAAAAAAAATTAATATTATCAAAAAAAAAAGCAAATGTTGATTATCAATTCTGCTCTAATGATAAAGCTGTAAACAAATTAGGATGGAATTGTGATACGGAATTAATGACAGGTCTTAGCTATACTTTTAGAGATATAGAAAAAAGAGTAAATTATAAAAAATGATTATTTCACAAACACCATTGAGAATATCATTTTTTGGAGGGGGCAGTGATTATCCTACTTGGTATAAAAATCAAAAAAATTATGGCGAAGTAATATCATGCACAATAGACAAATATATTTATATTTCTTTAAAAGAAACAGAGCATTTTTCTAAATATAAGTACTTACTAAAATATTCTAAGACAGAAAAAGTTAATAATTTAAAAGACATAAAACATAAGGTCATAAAAAAAGCTATAAAGCACTTTGATTTGAGAAAGAATTTAGAAATACATTCTAACTCAGATATACCAGCAAAAGCTGGCATGGGCACCAGCTCAGCATTTACTGTAGGTTTGATAAAAGCTATTTACGCTTATAAAAATAAAAGAATATCATCAAAGGGAATTGCAAAACTTAGCACTTTTTTTGAGCATAATTTACTTAAAGAGGCAGTCGGTTCACAAGATCAATATGCTGCTAGTTATGGAGGCTTCAATAGTTTTAAATTCTTTGATAATAAAGTTCAAATAAAAAAATACGATATAACTAATAATTATTTTAAAAAATTAAATAATAATCTTTTTTTGGTGTTCACTGGACAAACAAATTTATCAAGAAAAATTGTTAGTAAATATACTCCACTTTTAAATTCAAAGAAAAAAATGGTAATATCTAAAATTTTAGAACATGTTAATCAGGCAAAAAAACTAATTGCCAATAATGAGCTAGACAGTTTTGGATATCTTTTAGACGAAACATGGGAACAAAAAAAAAAAATTTATAAGAGCATTTCAAATTCAATAATTGATAATAAATATAAACTTGGGAAAAAAAATGGAGCAATAGGTGGAAAATTACTAGGTGCGGGTGGAAGAGGATTTATTCTTTTTTATGTTCCTCAAGAAAAACATGAAATTTTTATTAATAATTTTGACAAAAAATCAATTTTACCTTTTAAATTTTCAAATAATTCAAGCAAAATAATTTTAAAATAATATTATGAAGACGTTACTTTTTTACCCTCAAGAAAAAATCAAGAATAATTTTAAAAATAATAAAAATATAATTTTTTTTGATAATTTTGGATTTTATTTTTATAAAAATAAAAAAAAATTAAGAATTAAAGATCAAAATGGTTTTTCTTTATTAAAAAAAATTAGTCTACTAAAAAAAAAAAATATTAAATATTTTATAAAGTTAATAAGAAATTGGGGCCCAATATTTTCAAGAGACTTTGATCAATTACAATATCATGAACTTAATTTAAGACTGCTTTTAGGAAGACTTTTATTTATTTTATATATGTTAGAAAAACTCCAGGTAAAAAGTTGTATAATGTTTACAGCACTGCCGCATCATATTAAAAGTTTAATATTCGATTTAGCCCTAAGAGAACTCAATGTTAAAACTGTTTACCTTCAAAATTCTAGAGGATTAATTTATAATGATGAGGATCAGGCCGTTCCTATTTTGACAACATCAAAGTTTATGCAAAAAGATATCCTAAATCTTAAAATCTCAGATTTCAAATTTAATGACTCAATTGATAAATATATTGGAATTATTAATAAAAAATACAATAAAAATAGTTCAATTTTTTTTAAGTATCCACATGTTTTAGAAAAATTTTATTCCAAAAATTTTTTTTTATCATGTCTTATAAGTTTTTTTTATTACTTGTATGATTATATCAAAAATCGATCATTTAGAAAAGTAGACACATTCATTACAAATAATAATTATAAAATATCTACACATATTCACATGCTAAACCAGCAAAGAAAAGCTATAAATTTTTATAATAAAAATAAAACTAAATTTCGAGACATTAGAAAAAAAAAATACATATTAATAGCAGCAAACTATCAACCTGAAGCATCCTCATATCCAATGGCAGAAGATGACTATAATCATATTGATTTTATCTCTGAGCTTTCTTTAAGAATAAAAAAATATTCTATTTTATATAAAGAGCACTATGACAGTTTTTATTATTATTTAGATTTAATTAGAAATACTAAAGTTGGAGTTTTTAGATCAGAGGATTATTACAAACAAATAAAAAAAATAGGTTGTAAAATTTTATGTGAAGAAACAAATATAAATAACAAATGGTTTTTAAATAATACCATACCAGTAACAATTGGAGGTTCAATTTCTATCGAAAGGAGTTTGCTGGGATATAAATCAGTATCAATGGGGTCTCCATGGTATAAAGGAATGCCGGGCGTATTAACCATGGATGAATTTTTAAAATCAATAAATAAAAGAAATTTATTTAAGAAAGACAAAGAAATAGCAAAAAAAAGTCGTTTATTTTTAATTAATAAATTGAATAATAAGTGTTTTGCTAATGATTTTAATCTTGGAGCTGTACAAAGTAATTTAAAAGAAAGCAGTAAAAGTAGAGTAGAATCAATAAATAAAATTATAGATTATCTAAATAAAATCTAATGAGTGTTATTTTAATCGTTCAAGCTAGAGGTGGATCTTCGAGATTTCCAAATAAAGTTTTAAGAAAAATAAAAAATTATCCAATGATAATTTTATTATTAAAAAGACTTAAATATTGTAAAAAAATAAATCACATTATAGTTGCAACCAGTAAGCATAAAACCAGTGATAAATTAATTAAGGTTCTAAAAAAAAATAATTTTAATTTTTTTAGAGGATCTGAAAATAATGTAATAAAAAGATTTATAGATATAGGCAGAATATATAATCCAAAATATATTGTAAGGGTTACAGGAGATTGCCCTTTTGTAAATGCTAATTTAATTGATAAATATGTGACCTATGCTAAAAAATATAATTACGATTATGTTTCAAATGTAATAAATAGATCATATCCGAAAGGTATAGATTTAGAAATTTTTAAATTTTCAATTTTGAAGGACATTTACCTCACTGATAAATCAAAAGAAACTAAAGAACATGTTACTCCAAAAATTATAAAATCTAAAAAATATAAAAAATATAATTTTCAACTTACAAATGATTACTCAAAATATAATTTATCAGTGGATTATAGAAAAGACTTAAATTTTGTAAAAAAAGTATACAATTTATATGGGGAATTTAATTTTTCTATAACTAAATTGATTAAAATAGTTAAACAATTACATTAAAATTATATAAAAAAAACATTGAAAAATGTGTATTTTGACTTAGAAACTTTGTATTAAGATATGAAAGATATTGAAAGTTATAAAACAAAAGATCCAGATTATATAAAAAAGTATAGCAATATTGATCCAGAACAGGTTTTATTTGATCATTTATATAAAAAATTTGGGCAAAGATTTTTAGACTACAGAAAAAGATATTACGATAGTATTAATTTAGAGACAAAAAGTCACGAAGGTCAATATCCAAATACAATTATATTAGAACTTGTAAACAGATGTAATTTAGAGTGTGTAATGTGCTACCAAGGCTGGAGAAATGATTCTCAAAAACATACGCTAGATGAAGACACCTTAAATAAAATTTTTAAAGATTTTGAGAAAAATAATCTTAATTCTTTGATGTTAAGTATATCTGAACCACTCTTGTACAAAAAAATTGATAGAGTGTTGAAAATGTCAGAAGAAGCTGGAATAATGGATTTGTTTTTATTTACCAATGGTACTTTGCTACATGAAAAAAATGCTAAAATGATTTTAGAAAGTAGCGTTACTAGACTTTTTGTTTCTTTAGATGCTTTAACAAAGAATACTTACGACAAAGTAAGAATTCCAGTTTCAAAAAAAATTGATGATGGAAGACTTAAAAGAGTTGAAGAAAATATAAAAAATTTTGTTTCTTTAAGAAATTCTTTAAATAAAAAATTACCACTTGTTAGAGTTTCTTATGTTAAGCAAAAATATAATGAGCATGAAGTAGAAGAATTTATAAAAAAATGGGAAAATATTGTAGACTCCGTAGAAGTTCAAAACGAAGTATCTATTAATGCTTATGATCAAGCGAAAAAGTTAACTCCTGAAGAAATGTTTTTAAAAGATAAACCAAATTCAAAAAAATATAACTGCAGACAACCATGGGGTTCATTTGGCATATACTCTGATGGATCAGCCACACCTTGTTGCAATACATTTGGCAGAACAATGCCAGTTGGAAACATAAAGACAGACTCTATTTCAAATATTTGGAAATCATCAAAAATGAAGCAAATCAGAGATAATTTTGAATCTAATGAACCATGCAAAGGATGTAAAATTTGTTTAGATAATACTGATGGTTTCTAAGGATGTATTTAATTAAAAATCTAAAATTTTTTTTAAATGATATTGATTATGCGATATCAAAATCTTTCTTTTATTATCAATGTAGTTTCAGATTCTTAATAAAAGACCTCTTTAATACTATTTTTAGTTCGAATAAATTCAAAAGACAATTTCAGATTAAAAGAGGAAATACAAAATTTAATTTAGACTTTAACTATGAAAAAAATTTTACAAATAGAACTTTATTTTCTGATTATGTAAAATTAGAACATCTAGATTTAAATTTAAAAAAAATAATATTAGATAATTATGATGATATAGAGTCCTACTTGGGTAAAAATTTTCTTTATGATAACGCTATAATTTACAGAAACTATACTTTCTCAAAAGAATTCTATGACTATGATATTTACTCAAATATTTGGCATCAAGATACACATGATGGAAATAGATTATTGAGAATTTTTCTATTAATAAATGATGTTAATGAGAGTAATGGACCCTTGGTAGTCCTAGATAGGGAGGAAACAAAAAAAAATTGGACTTTTATAAAAGATCGCTACACTGTACATAATAAAAATTCTAGAAGAGATTTTAAAAATCAAATTAAATTTACTGGCAAAAGCGGAGATTATTTAATTGTAGATACATCAAATTGTATGCATAGAGCTGGTATTCCAGAGTCCCAAAGGGATATGTTGCAAATTACTTTATACCCTAACTGGATGTATAAAAATGGAAGAAAAGTATTTATAAAATAGAATAATTATTTTTTATAAACTAACAAAGTCAAATTAAAGTACTGATTAAACCCATTAGCAAAATAGTTACCATAATTTGTCTTTATTTTAAATGACCTACCTGGATCATTTTTAGGTTTTAAAGGAATATCCAATTCAAATTTTTTAGAATTTTTTTTTTTTAATCTCTTTTTCAAAAAAATGTTATCTATTGTTTGAATAGAGTGAAAATTCCAGCCTTTTGCAAATTTTTTTGAAATCTTGTTATTTCTATATTTCACAATTAAATCTACATTATTTTCATTAAACTTATCCATTATAAAAATATAACCATTTTTATTAAGATGCCTTATGCTACAATTAATTAGTTTAAGCGGATCGTCAAAATATGAAATTAAACCTGCAATAATTATTATATCATATTTTTTATTTAACTTAAAATTTTCTGCATTTTTTACTAAAAAATTAATATTTTTGCTTTTATTTTTCCTTTTTGCTTCTGCAATTAAATTTTTACTATAGTCAATTCCTGTAAAGTAATCAAAATACTTTAAATATTTTTCTAAAAAAAAAATAAATTCTCCCTTAGCACAGCCCAAGTCTAATAATTTTCCCTTTTTTTTAATCTTTAAAATATTATTTTTAATAAAAAAAAATTGTTGTTTCGGTTTTTTATAATAATTTTCTTTAAGATATATATAGTCTTGGCTTTTCATTTTACTTTCCAAATTGGTTTTTTTAAAAACCATTTATTGTTTTTTTTCTGCCACAAATGACGAGGTCTAGCTTTATCTATAATTTTTTCAAACCTACTTTTAGATATATTCATATATTTAAGAATATCATTGAGATACATCTTAGGATATTCACCATCAAATCTTTTAACTAAACTTATTCCTTCGTCCCGAGTTATAACTCCTGACCGTATTTCTTGGTCAGTTGCAGCTGTCGTCCTCCCCATTCCAAATTTTATATAAAAAGTATAAAAATGTAACCAATCCATTTTATCATCCATTGATGCATATTTATCATAGCTACCCTCTAGCCGAACATTATTTGGTTTAAATTCTGAATTCTTTAAAGCATAATAATAATTATCGTGGAAATTCCATTTTTTAAAATAACTATAATTATAAAACTTTATATTGTTGTCACTTATAGACCTTCGATTTAAAGGTAAATAAATTTTTAAATCGCTGTATGAAAGTTTGTATTTTTTTATTAAGTCTTTTACTTTGATACCAGAAATATACAGATTTTTTAAGTTTTCATCAGAACTGTAATATTTTTCGTCCATTTTTGGTTGATTTTTTGTTTTCTTGCTCATTCCAAACTCAACATAACTTTCTCCATACATAATTAATTTTATGTTAAATTTTATTGCAACTTTTGGTGCAAAATTTTTTTGACCCAGAATGAATGGTTGAAAAGGATGGCAAAGGTTCTCAAAAGCTAATTTGGTTAAAAGTCTATGAACTTTTTTATTTTGTGAATAAGAATAATTAGATTTTGCTAATTTTAGCCAAGAAAGATAGTTTTTTTTACCTATATCTGTGTAAATAGCTGGTCTCCAAGTTACTAAAAGTGGGTTCATTTTGTATTTATTACGAAGTTGATGGGCGACAAATACAGAGTCTTTACCTCCACTACCAGGAACAATTACATCAAAATTTCCATCTTTTTTTCTATATTTATTACACAATTTTTTTAATTCAATTTCTCTTTTATTCCAATCTATTTTATCTTTTTCGAAATAATACTCACAAGCTCCACATAATCCTTTTTTATTAAGACCAACATATTTTTTTTTTTCATTAATTTTTTGATTGAACTCACCCAAGTTGTGTGGTCGTTGATTGCTTCTGGTGCAATTTTTACAGTATTGAACTAGAGTAGGAAGATTATATTTCCCAAGTTTATTTTTAATCATTTATAAAGTTCCGTAATAATAGTAGTCCATTTTTTCCGCTTTTTTCTGGATGAAATTGGACTCCATAAAAATTGTTATAATTTAAAGAAGACACAAAAAAATTTTTATTATAAAAAACTATGCTACTGTTGTTGACATTTTTACTATTATGTAATCCATAAGAATGCATAAAATAAAAGTACGAGTTATCTTTTATACCTTTAAAAAGTCTATTTCCTTTTTTTAAAATTTTCACCTTACAATATCCTATATTAGGTAATTGTTTTAAAAAATCTAATCTCACTACTTCTTCTGAAATTAAATTTAACCCTTTTGTTGATTTTACTTCACTTGATTTTACACAAAAAACCTGCATTCCAAGGCATATACCTAATATCTGATTACTTATTAAATATTTATTAATTTTATTAATTAATAATTTGTTAGAAAATACTTTCATAGCTATGGGAAAAGATCCTACTCCAGGAATAATAATTTTGTCAAAATTTTTGAAACTTTCTCTTAAGTTAATAATTTTAGGTTTGTGATTTAATCTTTCTATTGCATTAAATATACTTCCAGTATTTGATATACCAAGATCTAAGATACCGATATTTTTTTTCATTTAATTATGTTTTTTATTTAGTTCAATTTTATTGTAGTGAAGTACAGATGACAGAGCAACAGCATCAAATTTAAAATAATTATGAATTTTATTTATTTGACCATAATTACATATTCCACCACAATATATTTTAGATATATTAATTTTGCTTACTTTTTGAATCAATTCATAATCTGGACCGTCTAAAGTACCATCTTTTCTTATTGATTGAATTAAAAGTTCACCAATTCCAATCTCTTTTAAAGTATTAATCCAACTTAAAAGCTTTCTTCCAGAATTAATTCTACCGCCGTCAGTTAAACAAAACCAATTATCTTTAATTTTTTGTGCTTCTATATTGATAACTACAGCCTGAGATCCAAAAGTATTTATAATTTTTTTTAACAAATTTAAATTATTAATTATACCTGAATTTAGACTTATTTTATCCGCACCTTTTTTTAGACAATTTTCAAATTGATTTAAATTTTTTACTCCACCGCCATAAGTTAAAGGAATACTAATATTTTTCCCAAGTTCATAAATTAAATCATAATCTATCTCTCTTTGGTATAAGCTTGCTACTATATCTGTCATTATTATTTCATCTACACCTTGTAATTCATATTTTTTTGCTAAAATTACTGGATCTCCAACTTTTTTTAGTCCTTCAAATTGTATTGGTTTGACACAATTTTTACTTTTAATCTCAATTTTTGCTATTATACGTGATTTGTGAAATTTTTTATGTTTTGTTTTTGACATTACAAAATTGTATGAATTTGTTTATATCTTTTATTATTTTATAAATTAATCTTCAAGAAATGAAATATGAATCAAAATTAAAAAAATTATTATTTTTAATAGAAAATAAATATAAAATTTATTTATTTATATTTATTTTTTTATTATTTTTTGCATCTTTTTTACAAATAGTAGGAATAAATTCTCTTCTACCAACAGTAGCCAGTTTTTTTGATAATAAATATGAGATTGAAAATGAATACTTTAATGTTATATCGAACTATATCAGCTCGATAACTGGTGCATCAATATTTTTATCATTATTAACGCTAACTGTTATAATTATTATATTTTCTAACATTATTTTTATTCTGGTTATTTATTTTACATCAAAATTGGCATATTTTTTAGAAAGAGAAATAAAGCTCAAAATATCAAAAAATTTAATCAATTTAAGTTTTGAAAATTTGATTAAATTTGAAAAAGAAAAAACAATTTCAATGTATACACTCGAAACACAAAGATTCGCAATTCTAATTAATTCATATGCAGATATAGCATCAAGGATTATTTTGATTTTTTTTCTCATAATATATTTAATAATTTTCTTTCCTAAAGTTTTATTAATTCTTTTTTTTCTATCATTGTTCTATTTTATTATATTTAAAATTATTCGAAAAAAAATAACCGACAACTCAAATAAGTTGTCCAAAATAAATGAAAATACAATCAACATAATTTACCAACTTTTTAGTGGATTTAGGGAACTCAAAATTTTTAACTTGGAAAATTTATTTGTCAAAAAATTTTCTATAGACGCCGTAAACTTAAATAAAATCAGATTTTTTAATTCTTTCTTTTCATCTTCTCCTAGATATTTTTTAGAGATAATTATATTTATATTTATATTAATAATAATTCCTATTTTAAATTTTGATGAGAATACCCAAGTAACATTAGGAAAAAGTGCTGTTCTGTTTTTTATATTTTTTAAATTATTACCTTTAATTCAAGGGTTATTTGCTCAAATTATTGCAACACAAGCAAATATAAACTCAATTGATATAATTTATAATTTTATGACACAGCACAGATTTAAAGAAAATATAAATTTAATAGATGACAATGTTCAAAATACCAAAAAAAATTTTATTAAACTAAATTATAATAATTTAGAATATAAAATAAATGATCGACAAATATTAAAAAAAATAAATTTAGAAATTCTAAAGGGAGATATTATTGGTTTAGTCGGTGAAAGTGGTATTGGTAAAACAATTTTATTAGATGTTTTGCTTGGTTTTAGAAAACCAAATAAAGGCGAAATTTTTCTTAATAATAATAAATTAGAATTATCAGAACTTTTAAAATTTTTTAAGAATAATGGCTCAATAGTATCTCAAACAGGCTCTGCTTTTAATGACACAGTGCTCTATAATATTACTTTAGAAAGCAAAATTATTGAAAAAAGACTAGATAAAATACTGGATATTTGTCTTTTAGAAAAACTTTATGACGTAAATGGAGAAATTAATGAATTTTACAAAAGAAATATATCTAAATTGAGTGGCGGTCAGATACAAAGAGTTTTAATGGCTAGATCTCTCTATAAAGGTTCAGAATTCCTAGTTATAGACGAGGGATTAAATCAGTTAGATATTGAAAATGAAGTAAAGCTTTTTCAAAATCTATCAAATTTAGGAATAACTATATTAATGGTATATCATAGAATTACTAAAATAGAGCATTTTGATAGAATTTATAAACTTGAGAACGGTAAACTAGAGCAAATTAATGTTAACAAAAATCAATAAAGATATTTTAAAAATATACCTAAAACACAATCCTTCTCTGCCCAGAAGTATTAAATCTAAGATTTCAGTAATTGAAGATTTAGTTAATTTTAAGCTCAATCTTCCAATTAATGATTTAAAAAAAAAAAAAATTATTGATCTTGCTTGTGGAACTGGTGAGTTCGCATGTTATTTTGCTTCACAAGGACATAATGTTTATGGTTATGATTTTAATCCTAATTCAATTAATCTTGCAAAAAGTTTATCTAAAAAATTAAAAATATCTAAAAATTGCAATTTTCAAATAAGTGAGTTCTTTAAAGTTAAAAATAAAGGAGATATTATTATTTGTACAGCAGCACTTCATCATTTGGATGATCCTTACAAAGGTTTATTACATTTAAGTTCTTTAGTAAAAGAAAATGGATATCTAATTTTGTCTTTTGGAAATGATGGTTCAAATTTACAGCACAATCTTATGAAAATTTTATCAAGACTAAATGGTGATGAACACAAGAAAATTTATGATTTAGCTAATTATTTATTTGAAGAACATATTACAAGATGTGTAAAATATGGTTTAAGAAACAAAAAAGCTGTCATATATGATCAATTTATCAATCCTCAACATAAATATTTAAATTTTAATAAAATATTTAAGATACTTAAAAATTATAAGTTGTACTCTTCATGGCCAAATTTATATTTACCTAGAGGCGATTCACCATATAATGATAGCATGTCATCCTTAAAAAATAAAAACTTTTCTCTTTCCACGTTTTATTGGTCATCAAAAAAAAAAGATGATGCCGAAAATTTTTCTAAAATTTTTTATAAATTAGACGAAAATTTTTCTTTTATATTTAAAGAAATTAATAATAAAAAAAAGATTAACGATAATGTAAATAATAAAATTTCAAAAAAACTTGATTTTTTGATTAATAACTCTAATCATATAAGCCATAATTACAATTCAAATTATAAGAGATATTTTATTGAAATTAAAAATCTCTTGAATTTAATAAAATTAAAAAAAAACAATATAAAAACATTAAAAAAAACTATTGAAAAACAAAAAATATTATTTAAAGGAACTTCTGGACTTGGTTTAAATTTCCTAGTTTTAAAAAAAAATGATTAATAAATCTGGCTATAAAATATTAAAAAACGTCATATCTCAAAGAGAAATCGATGTTATTGAGAGAAATTATATAAAATTTATATCTTTATATTGTGCGGACAAAGATAAACATATCGCAAAAATATTCAAAAAAATACTTTCCAAAAAAGGAAATGAATTCAGAAATTTAGCATTATTATCTCTCATAAAAGTTGAAAAAAAAAATAAAGATTTATTTTATTCAATTTCAAAAGATTTTGGAAATTCGTTGATATTTGAAAAAATAATTAATAATCGAAAAACAAATTTTATTCTCAAAAATTATTTTAAAGATGAACTACCTTTGGTACAAAAAAGAAATCCAGTTATGCTATTTAACAAAAAAAAATTAGATAGATTAAAGTATGAGTGGCACCAAGAATCACAATTTTATCCTAAACATGAAATGGGTCTCCATTTGTGGTTCCCATTATTTAGATCAATAAAAAATAAAAATGATGGAGGTATGAAATTTGCTTTTGGGAGTAATAGGAAAGATTACCCATTTGTTGAAAGCATAAAAAAAAATGGTTGGAGACAAAGAATTCCAACCATAAACGTGGAAGAAAAATTTAAAATAGTCAATATTGGCTTATCTAGAGGCGACGTGGTATTTTTTGAAAATAAACTATTACATAAATCTGACGATCAGCAAAATAAAATACCAAGAGTGGCATTTGTAATTAGATTCATTTCAAATGGAAAAAAAAATAGGTTTAATGTAATTCAAAATTAATGTTTAAAAAAAAATTAATAGGTATTAAATTAAAAATAATTAGGCTTTTACATTGGTTTAATTTTGTAAAAAATAATTATGAAAAAAAACCTCCTGTTTTTACAAATAGAGAGAACGAAGGATTAAAAATTCATTTGGGTCCAGGTGATGTAAATTTACAAGGTTGGATTAATATAGATGGATTGAGAATGCCGCATATACACAATATTGACAAAGATTTTGATTTAAAGGAATTTAATGATAATTCAATTAGTGAAATATATTTATCTCATGTTTTAGAACATTTCTCTTTTAAGGACTCAAAATTTTTTCTGCAAAAGTTAAAATCTAAATTGAAGAGTAATGGTACTTTACGGATTTCAGTGCCTGATATTGACAAAATTTTGAATGCTTACAGCTCAACTAATAATTTAAAACTATTAAAAAATGCAATTATGGGAGGGCAGAATACTGATCTTGATTTTCATAAATCGATTTATAATAAAGTAGAACTAGAAAATTTACTTATAGAGGTTGGTTTTAAAAATATTTCAGTTTGGAGTACTAAAGACGATTTTGGAAAAAGTATTGGAGATTGGTCAGATTTTGAACATAAAATTAATGGTCAGAAATTTAATCTGAATTTAAATCTAAAAGCTTCATTATAAGTTTTTTTATTCATATCTATATAATATGAAAATAAGGAAAAAAAAAATTTTAATATTAGAAAACTTTACTCATTATCGAAATTGTGCTGAGACATATAAATTGCTTAAAGATTATTTTGAAGTTAGAGTACTAATTCCGAAAAATTCTCATCAACATCTTAAATTTTTTAAAATAAAAAAGCTAAAAACTTACTATTTTAGTAACTATTTTATATATATTTATTTATCATTTGTTTCTTGGAATTATGATTTTATAGTAATATCTAATCCACCAGAATATCCAGATAAAATTAGAAAATTTAGAAATATAATTTCTTTTTTAACATATTATATTACTTTTTTAATTTTTTGTTTATTTTATAAAAACAAAATCATACTCCAAATTAGAAATATAAAATCTTTTTTTCCAGAAATAAATAATAACAGTTTGCTTAGTAAATTGAGATATATTTATATTGTTTTATTGAAAAGATTTACATTTGAAACATTAGCTATTTCAAAAGAATTTGAAAAACTAATAAAATCAAATAAATTAAAAAATAAACTCTACACACATGTTTATATTAACCATCATTACAAAAATAAAAAAAAGAATAAAATAGATCAAAAAATTGGAATTTTAGGAACTGTAGATGATAGAAGAAAAAATTATAAAGTTTTATTTAATAGTTTGCTAAAGCTGAGAAATAAAAAAATTGAGATAATATTTTTAGGTAAAATTGTAAATTTTGACAAATCAAAATACAAAAATCTAAATATTACAACTTTTAATAAATTTGTGCCTTACTCGAAGTTCTTTAAAATTGGCACAACCTGTAAATTTTTAATTTCGAACTTAATAGATAAAAATATTTACGGAAAATTTAAATCTTCAGGAACATTTGGGGATGCAATATTTTTGGCTAAACCTCTAATAGTACCAGGATTTTCAGACCCTTTAAAAGAATTTAAAGATTTTACATTTTATTACAAAGATGCCCAAACTCTCAGGAAAAAAATTTCATCATTATTAAACAAGAAAAAAATTAAATTTAGATTTAATAGTTTTAATAAAGAAAAAAATTTAAGGAGATTAATAAAAAAACTCGATTTATAATCTAGTCGAATTTTTATTATAATTCTCTTTCAGCCACTGATAAGATAATTCTAGTCCCATATCAACATTTTTGAAATTTTTAAAATCATTACCTAAATATTTTTTTAAGTTTATTGTGGAAAATTTTCTTGATTTTGCACCAGAAGGCATTTTTGTATTCCAAAAAATTTTTCCTCTAAAACCTGATATTTTCTTTAAACTGTTAGAAATTGATTTAATTGAATACTGTTGACCAGTACATATATTTAATGGTTTTGTAGAATTATAGCTATTTGTAAGTTTAATTAAGCTATTTGTGAAATCCTCTGCATAAATAAAATCTCTTTTAGCAGAACCATCACCCCAAATCTCTATAACTTTTTTGTTATATTTTACTGCTTCAAAAAACTTTCTTAATAATGCTGGAATTACGTGTGAAGATTGTAGATTAAAATTATCAAATTTTCCGTAAATATTGCTAGGTATTACTGATATTGAGTTAAGATTGTATTGCTTTTTATATGCTTGAGAAGCTATAAAAATCATTTTTTTACTCATGCTGTACGGCAAACTTTCTTCTTGCGGCAATCCATTAAAAATTTGCTCCTCTTTAAGCGGTTCTTTAATATTTAAGGGATATCCACAACCAGCACCAACATTTATAAGTTTTTGAATTTTGAATATTTTTGAACATTCAAATATATTAGTAGATATCATTGTATTATAAAAATAATAGTCAGCTGGATATATTTTATTATCTAATATACCTCCTACTTTTGCTGCAAAATTGTAGACTATAGATGGTTTAAATTTTTTAAACATTTTATAACATTCATCAAATTTTGTTAAATTAAACATTTTGGAATTTACTAAAATAATTTTTTTTAATTTTTTTTGTTTAAGTCCGTTTGCTAAGTTTCTTCCAACCAAGCCAGAACCACCAGTAATAAGACAGACAGATTTTTTATTTAAATACATACTATATATTTGTATTTTTCTTCGATGAAATTGAATAATATTTAATCAATTCTTTAATACCATCATCAAGCGAGTATTCAGTGCTATAACCCTTATTTTCTATTTTTTTATTACTTACTATGTAATTTCTTTTATCTGGATCAGATCCATTTTTCGAAATAAAAATCTCTAAGTCATTTACATAATTTTTTATTTTGTTACATAATTCTAACTTTGACAAATTAGCATCTGACATACCCAGGTTATAAACCTCTCCTTTGAGTGCATCAAAATTTTTTATTGCAAATAAATATGCTCTTGCCACGTCTTTGATATGGATATAATTTCTTTTAAAATCTGCCTCAAATAAAGATATTGATCTGTCTTTTATTGCTTTAAATACAAAATCATTCACAAGAAGGTCTCGTCTATGTCTGGGGGACACTCCAAATACTGTTGCCAGTCTAAAACATATTGCATTTTCTCTTTTCATTATTGTGGTCTCAATTTCTTTTTTTAGTTTGCCATATAGTGATATAGGATTTAACGGTGTATTTTCATCACAGTAAAGGTCACCAGAGGTAGTGCCATAACCACTATTAGTTGTTGGAAAAATAATTTTTTGCTTATCACTTATGTTATTTAATATGGTTAAAACAGCATTTTTATTTATTGTTAGAGCTTCCTCTTCGTACATTTTGCATGCTGGAGCACCAACAATAGCTGCAAGAGGTATTATAAAATCTTGTTTGTTTAATATTTCTTTTGAAATAGCTCTTACATCCATTTTCAACACAAAAAGATTTTCGTTTGATATTAAGTGATTTAAAGAGTTTTCAGAAAATCTAAATGTATCTATAACCGTAACCTCATAACCTTTTGAAAGCAGCAATTCTGTTAACACTGAACCAATGTAACCAGCTCCTCCGGTAAGTAATACTTTATTTGACATTTTTTTTTATTTTATTAATGACTGTAGATATACGAATTTTATTATTTTTCACATATAAAAATTCACTTTTTATATTATCAGCAAATTGTTTATCAGAAGATTTATCACCTAACATTAAAATTTTGTCAGGTTTAAGCAACCATTCCTTTTTGAGTTGATTAAACAAACCTACTTTTGGCTTTCTACAATTACAATTAATTTTATATTTCTTAATTTTACCATCAGTATGATGAGGACAATAATAAAATTGATTTACATATACATTTTTTTTTAAAAAAAAATTATTTATTTGTTCATTTATTTTTTTAAGTTTATCTTCAGAAAAATAATTTCTTGATATTCCAGATTGATTTGTAATAACAAAAACTGGCACTCTCAGCTGATTACAAAGTTTTAATATTTTAAAAATTTTTTTGTTAAACTTAATTTTTGAAAAATCGTTAATGTATCCAAAGTCTATATTTATAACTCCATCTCTATCAAGCAAAAGTATAAATCTTCTTTTATACTTTTTTATAAAATTAATAAAATTTTTTAGTTTTGGTTTTGTGCCGTAATCAATCAATTTATTATTATATTTCAAAAACTTAATTTTCTTATTAACAATAAGTTTATTATAAATATCAAATTCTAAGTTTTTATTACCTTGAGAAAAGTTTTTTATATCTTTTTTTTTTATAATTGCATATCCTGAGTTTAGGTAATCTTTTTTATTAGTTGAATATTTATTTGTAAAGAGCATGTTTTCTTTCTTAAAAACTAATTTTTTTATTTTATTCCCATCTTTATTCAGGTTCAGCACTATTAAATTCTTATTAATTTTTTTAAATTTTGAAAATAAGTCTAGTAGATTTATGTCAAAAAAAGTATCTCCATTACATAAAAAAAAAATATCTTTTAAAAACTTTCTTGCATTTAAAAGTGCACCTCCTGTCCCGAGCTTTTTTTTTTCTTTGATACATATAATTTTTGTATTTAATATTTTTTTATTATGGTATTTTTTTCTAAATAAATCGTATTTATAAGAGCAAAGAATCAATATTTCATCAAAACCGAACTGATTTAGATATTTTATTTGATGATCTATAAATGTATTTTTTTCATCAATTTTAATTAATGGTTTGGGTATTCTATTTGTAATACTTCCTAGCCTCTTTCCATATCCACCAGCAAGAATTACCGCTTGTTTTAAAAAAGTGTTTTTAATCATTAATAAAGTTGAATATAAATATATGCATATGTTTAACAAAAATTATAATAAAATCATACCATTTGCCCTCATTCTTTTTTTTATGCTTCTATTTTCTTATAGAGATTTTTTGGTCAATTATAGATCGATGCTTTTAATTGATCACTTTCCATACTACCGTTATCAAGATCACATAATATATTTACTCACAGGTGATAAAACTTATCAAGATCAATTACCAATGAGCTCAAGATTTTTGGGTATCTTCCTACAATACTTAATATATAAAGTATTTCCTTGTCTTTCCTTAACCAATGTTGACTTAGTTGGACAACATGATTTATTTAAATGTACAACTTTTAGCCTAGCTTTATTAAATTATATAAGCAAATATTCTTTCATATTAATATTATTTTTGTATGTTAAAAAAAAATTAAAACGTAATTTAGTTGAATCTTTTTTAAGTTTAATTTTAGCTTTCATATTTATAGAGTATGTCGAAAATTTTACTTTTGATAGATTAACTTTATTATATATTATCATCGTATTATATTTTTTAGATAAGCCAATTTTAAGTAACTCGTTAATTTTTTTTAGCTTTTTAGTAAACGAAAAAGTTTTAATGCTTTTAGGACCATTATTTTTTTTAAGATTTATTTTTTTAAAAGAAGACTATAAAAATTTAGCTTTTTCTATTTTGGGTGTGACAATGTATTTTATTATGATATTTTTTTTAACAAATTTTCTGAATTATGAATTTAGTAAAATTTATAACAATTCAGGCTTTTACAGAATATTACTTAATATTTCTGATAAATCACACATTTCAAATAGCATAATTCCAATATCATTTTGTTTACTACCTTATATTTTGTCACTAATTATAAAAAATAAATTAAATCACAAGTATACAAATTTTGAAATAATAATACCTTTTATACTTTGGTTTTTAGCTTATGGCGGGGGTGAAAATAATATTGGACGATATGTAATGCATTCAATGCCATTGTGGATACCAATTTTATCATCCCAAATTATTTATTTCCTAAAAATTCGTAATTTAATAAATAATGAAAATTAAATTTTATGGATTACTTTACGTTTCTAAAAAAGATTCAACGCCAAATTTAAATTATAGAAATATAAAAAATAAAATATTTATCTACTCTAAAAATGCAGAAAATTTATTTTTTTCATTAAAAAAAATAAATTACGAATTTATTATAGTTACAAATAAACCCTACTTAATAAAAAAATTTGTTTCAGATAAAATAAAAATCAAGAAAATAAAATTTATTAGAAAAGTTCCAAAAAACATAAATTTTTTTTCGTCTCATTTTAAATTAGACCTTTATAAATATTTATCAAATAGAAGTGGATATAACGGAATGCTCGACCTTGATATGATATTGATAAATAAATTTTCAGACAAATTTTTAAAACTTATTGGTAAGACTAATATGGTAATGAATTTAAATGATAATAAAAATAAACAATTTAATAAAATAATTAAAAAAAGTTTAAAGTTATGTAACAATTTGCCTTTAAATGATACATCTTGGTATGGAGGAGAATTTATTATAGGTAATAAAAAATTTTATGAAAAAATTTATAATTACTCAAAATTATATTTAAATAATTATCTTTCAAATTTAGATAAAGTGCATCATCACGGTGATGAAATGTTACTAAATGCCGCTTTACAAACTATGAAATATAAAAAAAAAAAAACTTTTGTTGATATATCCAATCAAAAAGTAATAGCAAGATATTGGACAATCAACACTTTACATAAGCAAAAAAAAATCAAATATTACTTAAATCATTCGCTATTACACCTCCCGAGTGATAAAGAGTTTTTGTCGAAACTAAATATTAAGGATAAAAGTTTAAAAGAAATAAAGACTATATTAGAAAAACATTTTAAATCAAAAAATCTTAAAATTTTAAATTTTTTAAAAAAAGTTTTTCAATTTATAAAAAATTTAATTAAATGAAACTTATAAAGAAAATTTTAAATTTAATTAAGATCAAAATTATTAAAAAATTATATTTAACAAAAAAAATTGATAAAAAAAAAAAATTTACTTTAATCTATAAAACTAACTACTGGTCTGATAATGATTCAGTTAGTGGTAGTGGCTCTGGTAAAAAAAATACAGAAAATATAATTAAAGAATTAAGCCAAATTATAAAAACATATAACATTAAAAAAATATTTGATGCTCCTTGTGGAGACTTTAACTGGATGAAAAAAGTTATGAATAAAAATAAGCATATAGAATATATAGGAGCAGATATTGTAGATGAATTAATTATCAATCTTAATAAAAACAATAATGAAAAAAACCTTAAATTTTATGTTTCTGATATTACAAAAGATAAATTTCCTAGTTCAGATTTATTTATTTGCAGGGATTGTTTTATTCATTTTTCTAATGAAGATATAATTAAAACATTAAGAAATTTCATAATCTCAGATATAAAATATATTTTAGTTACAGATAGCAATGTAGAGAATAATTTTAAAAATTATGATATACAGACAGGTGAATATCGTAAAATTGACTTAAAAAAAAAACCTTTTTGTTTGCCAAAAAACGATCTTTATAACTTTAATGATACAATAAATTTAAAGACAAACATTAATGAGAATAAAATGACATTGTGGAGCAAATCTCAGATAAAAGAATTATACTATGATAGCAAATAATTATGATGTTATATTTTTAGCTTTAGCGAAAAATGTTGCAAAAACAATAAATCATTTTTTTCACTCTGTTGAAAATCTTTCAAAAGAGGGAATTAAAATAAATGTTATAATAGGTGAAAACTCGTCCAATGATAATACAAAAATAATTCTGCAGAATATTAAGAGCAATTCATTTGATTTTAATCTATTGGATACAGAATTTTTAAATAAATATAACAATAGAATTGTAAGATTAGGAGCTGGTAGAGAATATCTAAAAAATTATCTTGTTACTAATAAATTTATTTCAAAGTATATATGTATAATTGATCTTGATGATGTTGTTAGAAATGGCTTTGATACTAAAGAATTTATACTTGCATTAGAAATTCTAAAAAAAAATACTAAAACATTATTTGCAGTTTCATCTAAATCAAAGCCATATTATTACGACTTATTGCCATTAATTATAGAAGATTATTATGAGTATGATGTTTATAGCTTACAAACAAAATTAAGTTTAAATGTATACCAAAATCGTAAAAAATATATTTATGATTTTCAAAAAAAAAAATAACCAAAATGAGAGATGTGGATACAATTTCATCACACAATGGTTTTTCAATCTATAATTATGATGATTACCTAATAGGAAATTATAAGGTAGACACAAACAATATTAAATCTGAACATATAAGCCTAAATAAAAGTATAAATAAAGTTACGAAGAAAAAAATTAGAATGTTAAATCATTTGAGCGTTAATACACCACCAGAACATATGCCTATGGAATTTAAAAGCTTTTTTAAAAAAAATATTTTAAAGTATTTAAAATTTTTTAATTAATGAAAATTATTTTTAGTCCTGTTTTAATTTTTTGTTATAATAGACCTAATAAACTCAATAATTTGATTAATTCAATTCAAAATAATTTTGATTACTCGAAATATAAATATTATTTTTTTTGCGATGGAGCAAAAACCGCTTTAGATAATACAAAGATAAAAAAAAATTTAGAAATTATTAAAAAATTTAAAGTAAAAAATAAAATAATTATAAAAAAAAAAAAAAATTATGGTTTAGCTAAGAGTATAATTTCTGGAGTTAGCAGTGTATTAAAAAAAAATAAATTTTGTATTATATTGGAAGATGATCTTGTTCTTGAAAAAAGCTGCCTGAGATTTATAAATCATGGATTAAATAGGTTTTATAAAGATAAATCTATAGGAAGTATATCTGGATATTCATATGTGCATAATTCAAATATTAATAAGTCAATAAAATGGTTTAAATTATACAGGCACTGTAGTTGGTCTTGGGGAACCTGGAGAAGGGTTTGGAAAAAAATTGATTGGGAAACAAAACATCTTTCTAAAGATCATATACGTGAAATGTATAAACAAAAAAAACTTTTTAGAGCTGGTAATGATATTATTCCAATGCTATTAGCGCAAAAGTTAAATATAATTAATTCTTGGGCAGTGAGATTTAATTATAACTGCTTAAAAAAAGATTTATTTTCTATTTCGCCCAGATTCTCTCTAGTTAAAAATGATGGTTTTGGTATGTCGTCAACTCATACGATTAATTTTTTTAAAAAAGAAAATATAATATTTAAAAAAAATAAATTTAGAAATATTCAAAATTTTAATAATCCAAAATTAGATAAAGAATTAAATAATTTGATAAGAGATAAACACCCTGATTTAAAAAAATTACAAGTAAAGATTTTTACAAAAAAAATTTTTAATAAATTATTTTTTTAAGAATTTTAATAAAAATAAATAGTAAGTAATAAAAAGTAAAATTAATAAATAAGCATTAAGAAATTCTAAATTATATACAACTATTGGTAATATTATAGATGATAAATAAATAATTAAAGAAGGAATTAAATTAAACCTTTTTATGAGAAAATGATGAAGATGTAACAAATCTGAAGAGAATGGGTTTTTCTGGTTATATATTCTAATTACAAATAAACGAAGCATATCAATGCCCGGCAACATTAAAACTATAAATATTTCTTCTACAGAAATATTATTCAATGAAGGGTCAATATTTAAATTATTGTTATATAAAAAAATAACCAGCATCCCCGTAAAAATTCCAAATAAATGGGATCCTGAATTGCCTAAGAAAAAAAATCCTCTCAAGTTATGCACAAAACAAAAACAACTTACAATTATTATAGGTATTAAATTTAAGTATGAGTTAAATTTAAAGGCAATATACACTAGCCAAATAATTGATATGCCTAAACATAATCCATTTATCCCATCACTTAAATTTGTAGCGTTTATCAATAATAATAAACAAAGAACAGTTAAAATTAATGATTCAAATTCGTTTAAAAAAAAGGTTTTATCGAATGTTTCAAAATATATTTTGTTTAATACTAAATTATCTGAATTTTGAATAATTAAAATAATAAATACGATAAAAGCAAAAAATTTAATTTTATAATCTAAATTAATTTTATCATCTAACAAACCAAGTATAAATCCAAATATTCCGGATAAAAAAATAAAAATAATTTCTTTATTAATATCGCCATAAATTAAATAATTAATATTACAGACAGTAAAAATTACAAAAATTGGTAAACTCGCTGTAACGGGAGTGGGATTTTTATGAATTTTATTTTTTTTTGGCTTATCGATTAAATTAAAATAATTTGCAATCTTTGAATTATAAAATCTAAATATATAAAAAATAACAACTGATAAAACTATCGCAAAATAATTGGTTATTTCTGGTAAAGACATATATAAAACAAAAGATGGATGTAATAAATTTTATAACATATAATCAGCAAAATTCAACTTTAGACAAGTTTATTTTAATTTTATTTTTTTTCTTTCCTTTATTTTTTTTCAGTCCATTTTTGTTAAATGCTTCACTAACAATAATATCTCTTTATTTTTTTTATTTTATATTTAAAAATAAATATTTCATTTGGCTTAATAATAATTTTGTAAAATTAATACTAATATTCTGGATATACATAATTATTAATTCATTTATAAATTTTAATAGTAGTAATGAAATAATAAAATCAATTTTATATGTGAGATTTATAATACTATTTATTTCATTTGTATTTTTATTGCCTCTTTTAAAAGTAAATTTAGATAATTTATTAAAAATATATCTTATAATTTCATTAATAATTTCAATAGATATTTTTTTTCAATTTATTTTTGGAAAAAATATTTTTGGTTTTCCTTGCCAAATGTCTTGTCAAAGAAATTCAAGTTTTTTTCAGGATGAATTGGTAGCAGGAACTTTTGTATTTCATTTTGGTTTATTTGGAATACTGTATTATTTTAAAAAACAAGTTAATATAAAAGGAATTTTAACTTTATCGCTATTTTTTTTGGCAATATTCTTAACTGGTGATAGATCGCCGTTTTTGATGATAACCATCACAATTTTTCTTAGTTTACTTCTTTATGATAAATCAAGAAAATTATTCTTAAAAATAATTCCTATAGTTTTTTCATTAATGATTATTTTGACTTTATTTTCAGATAAGATCTATAAAAGATACGTAGAAAATACTTACAATATTTTTACAACTTCAGAACTTAATAAAGAAACATTAAATTGGTGGATTAATCTCCATCATAAACAAATTAAATTCATAAGTGAAATTCAAACTTTAAACCCTTTATCGAAAGAGAGAAAATTTTTAGAAAAATCTGAGACATTACGTCTAAGACACTTTCTTGAATTACACAATAAATCAATTAACAATAAATACAAAAATTCTAAAATTTCCTCACAAAAATTAATACATATTAATAAGTTAATTAACGAAGAATTAAAAGCATTAGAAAAAAAATCTGTAGTAGTAAATCAGGTATATGAAATAAGAAAAAAAAATAATACCACCCACAGATGGTACAATAATTTTTATGATAGTCAGTATGGAGCTCACTATTTAACAGCATTAAAAATATTTGAAGACAATTTCTATTTTGGCAGTGGACTAAAATCTTTTAGAAAATTATGTCATCAATATAAAAATATAAATTCATTATCAGCCTCATCCAGATGCTCTACTCATCCACATAATTATCATCTAGAAACATTAAGCGAATTTGGATTTGTGGGATATTTATTTCTTTTAAGTTTAATTGTATATTTGCTGAGGATTTACTATATCAATATAAAGCACCAGGGATTTTCTTTAGTAATTATATTTTCAATGATATTTGCTAAATTATTTCCTTTTTTGCCATCGGGCTCTTTTTTTTCATCTACCAATTCAGCTTATTTTTGGTTAAGTATTTCTATATTTTATTTTTTAAAACAATTAAAAACTAACTAAAAATACATGAGAAGAAGTATTGCATTAATTACTGGAGTAACCGGTCAAGATGGTGCGTATTTATCAAACCTCTTGTTAAAAAAAGGTTATGAAGTTCATGGAATAAAAAGAAGATCATCTTCTTTAAATACATGGAGAATAGATGATATTTACCAAGATCCTTTGAAATCAAAAGGTAATTTTTTTCTTCATCATGGGGATATGACTGACTCACTTTCATTAGAGAGAATAATTAAAAATGTAAAACCTAATGAAATTTATAATTTAGCTGCCCAATCTCATGTGCAAGTGTCATTTGAACAACCAGAATATACAGCTAACACGATTGCGCTAGGTACCTTGAGAATATTAGAATGCATTAAAAATTTTGATGATAAAATAAAATTTTACCAAGCAGGAACTTCAGAATTATTCGGTATTTCAAAAACCAAAATGCAAAATGAAAAAACTCCTTTTTATGCAAGAAGTCCATACTCCGCAGCAAAAATGTACGCGCATTGGATTACAGTAAATTACCGTGAAGCATATAATATATTTGCTTGTAATGGAATTTTATTTAATCATGAAAGTCCGTTGAGAGGCGAGACTTTTGTCACAAAAAAAATAATAAATACTTTAGTAAAAATTAAATATAATTTAGAGAAAAAGTTAATTTTAGGGAACTTATATTCTAAACGAGATTGGGGTCACGCTAAAGATTATGTTGAAGCAATGTGGAAAATGTTACAAGAAAAAAAACCAGACGATTATGTAATTTCTACAGGAAAACAATTTACAATAAAGTTTTTTGTTAATCAGACTTGTAAAAAATTAAATTTAAATATTAAATGGATTGGTAAAGGTATTGAAGAAAAAGCAATAAATTTACAAAATGGCAAAACAATAGTTGAATGTAATAAAAAATATTTCAGATTAACCGAAGTAGATAATTTGCTTGGAAATTCTAAAAAAGCTATGAAAAAACTTAAGTGGAAGCCTAAATATGATTTAAATAAATTAATCGATGAAATGATTAGATTTGAGATTAAACAATTAGGTATTGATGAACAAAAACTCTAAAATTTACATTGCAGGGCATAATGGTTTAGTTGGTTCGGCAATATTAAAAACATTAAAAAAAAATGGATTTAAAAGATTATTTTATAAATCAAGCAAAAACCTTGATTTAACTAATCAAATAAAAACATATAACTATTTAAAAAAAATAAGTCCAGATTGGGTAATAATTGCAGCAGCTAAAGTAGGTGGAATTGAAGCTAACAGAAAGTTTCCTGTAGAGTTTTTAACTAAAAATATACTTATTCAAAATAATTTAATTAACGGATCTTTTATAAATGGTGTTAAAAATTTACTCTTTTTGGGATCTAGCTGCGTTTACCCTATTTCAAAAAAGATGATTAAAGAAACTGATATTTTAAAAGGTAGGTTAGAAAAAACAAATGAGGCATATGCAATAGCTAAAATTTCTGGAATAAAATTATGTGAATATTATTCCAATCAATATAATTTAAATTATTTTACTTTAATGCCTTGTAATGTGTTTGGTCCTGAAGATAATTATAATTTAGAGACCTCGCACTTTATACCAGCTTTAATAAAAAAAATTCATATTGCTAAAGTAAAAAAAAAAAAATTTATTACTCTTTGGGGTAGCGGTAAGCCATTAAGAGAAGTTATTTTCTCTGAGGATTTAGCTGATGCTTGCCTATATATGATGAGAAAAAAACATAAAAAAAATCTCATCAATATAGGAACTGATATCGAATTTTCGATCAAACAATTTGCAAATATAATTATGAGTGAGTTAGATTATAAAGTTAAAATTAATTTCGATAAAACAAAACCAGATGGAGTTTTCAGAAAAAAACTTAATAATAATATTGCTAAAAATTTAGGTTGGAAAAATAAAATTAAAATTCAAAATGCAATACGCAAAACATATGAATCTTTCATTAAAAAATGAGAAACTTCTTACAATTATTACAGTTGTTAAGAATGATAAAGAGAATATATTAAACACTGTAAATAGTGTCCTTAAACAAACATCAAATGAATTTGAGTATTTAATTTATGATGGCTGCTCAACTGATGGAACATCAACAATATTAAAAAAAATTAAATCAAAAAAAATTAAATATATTAGAAAAAAAGACATTAACTTATATGATGCAATAAACAAATCTATTAGTTATGCACGAGGAAAATATATTACTTTACTACATTCTGGAGATCTGTATCCAAATAAAAATCATATAAAGAAATTAACTAAAATATTAAGTAAAAAACCAGATCTTGTATCAGGAAATGTAGCCTTTTATAAAAAATACCAAAAAAAAATTTTAATTTCTAGAAACTGGAGTTATAAAATAAAAGACTTTAATTTATTAACAATTTTCAAAATACCACATCCATCAATCTTTATTAAAAAAAATATTTTAAAAAAAATAAATACCTATAATGTAAATTATAAAATTTCCTCGGATTTAGATTTTTTTTTAAAATTAACAAAACTAAAAGATTTAAATTTCATTTATATCAATTCATATTTTTTACTTATGAAAGTAGAAGGTCTTAGTACTAATAGAAAGTTTATAACAAAAAAAATAAAGGAAGACTTAAAAATATTATTTAAGTATTATTCTTTTTTTTCTATAATTTTATATCTTTATAAAATAATAATTAAAATACCAAGTTTTTTTATTCTAAAAAAAAAAATTATTAAATTAAACTATAGTTTATGATTAAACTTATATTTTTAAGTCACTGCTTCAATTCTTTTAGCTTAACAATTTTAATGTTTATTTTTTTTTTCTTTGGTTATAACTCATATGCAACTGATCTTGGTTTAATATCAAGTTTAACCATAGTAATAACTCAAATTTTCTCCTCTAATAAAAGAAATATAGTTTTATCAACTGATAATTATAAGCTTTTAATGCATACAGTCATTTTTAGATTTATATCAGGTCTCATTATATTTTTTATTTCCTATTTAATTATTTTAAAATTAAATTTAGTAAATCCTTTAAACCTTAGTTTTGTTTTACTATGCATTTTATTTTGGATAAACGAAATGTTTTTGACATATTATGAAATCAAAAAAAATAATTTTTTAATTGCTATTAACTTTTCATTCTTCACTCTTTTATTCATCAAAATTATTCTCATGTTATATTTTGATAATTTTAATGAAATATATATTTTATTATATAGTTATTTGATATTTGGTATTGTATCTTTATTGATAATTTATATTAAATTAAATAAAAATTTATTTTTTTTCAAACAATCACAAAATGTTCTCAATTCATTTAAATTTAATATCTATGACTACAGTTTTTTGTCATCATTTTCATTTTTATTAAGTGTTTTTGTCTGGAGATACTTTATTGTTAAAAGTTTTGATAAAGACGATGCTATTGTTTATTTTATAAGTTTTGCAATTGCTTCATTTCCAGCAACTGTAATTAATAATTATCTTGGTATAACTTTGATAAAACAAAAAAAAAACTCGTTTAAAAACTTCATTTTATATTTATTTTTTTATTTTACTTTCTCCTACTTATTTATTTATGCCAATAGATACCTTATTTCAGCGCATGAAAGCACTACCTATTTTGAATTGATTTTTGAAATATTAACAATTTCTTTCTTAGGAACCATTATTATGATCATTGGCATAAATTCTAGATTGCAGATTCTTAATTATGCTAAAAAAAATAATTATCTATTTAAATCAGATTTTATCTATGGAATTATTATAGCCTCTATAGTACCAATTTTATATTTCCTAAATTATTTTGAACAAATGAAGTTTTCGTATTTGATTTCCTCAATTTTCACATATGTTTACTTCGTAATTATTAAAAATAATTTAAATATAAGTAGATAATGATTTTAACAAAATATATAAAATATTTTTTCATAATAGTTAATTCAATATTGACTTTTTTATTGTTATTAAATTTTAAAGCTAATTTTATATATATTTTATTATTTTCTATTTTATTAAATTATTATTTTATCAGCAGTTTTCAAAAAAAAAATATACTCAATACATTTTTTTTTATCATTCTTTCTTTGGATAGGATTTTGGTTAAAGCTATGTTTATCAAACATTGAAGTATCTTACTCTTTGGATCTTTTTAAAGCTGTAGGTAATTTTTATGAAAACTTTTATAGTGTAGAAAATTTATATTATGCAAATAAAACTTTACTCGTTTCAATAGTAGGTGTTTCCGGTTTTGTTTTATCATTAATAATACAAAAATTTTTTTTAATAAACCAAAGTAACATTATTATTGAAAAAAAAAATTTTTCTGGATTTCAGAAATTTTTCGAGAGACATAAAAATATAATTGTTTTTTTATTTGTATTATCTTTTATTTTAGTTTCAATATTTAACTACAGTTATTCAATATATCAGAGAGGAATAATCGGAGAGGATAATATAAATTTTTTTATACTTTCATTATTTAAATGGCTCTTACTTTTTGGTTTCACAAGTTTTTCTGCGATTTTAATTTTTCATTCACTGAGCAAAAAAAAATTATCAATTATAATAATATTAATTTCAATCTTTGAAAATTTTATATCAAGCATCTCAATGTTAAGCAGAGGCATGTTTGTAAATACTATGGCAGTTATATTTGGATTATATAAATATAAAATACAAAAAAATGAAAAATTATTCTCAAAAAAATTTGTATTTTTAATTTTCTTTGGATTGATATTTTTTTTCCTTTCAATTTCAATAACTAATAATTTGAGATCAATAAAATATGATAATTATAATAATTTGGAAAATGCAAGTAAATCCAAGGAAATTACTATATCTCTTAGAGAAAATAGCTTTAATTTAAAAAAAACTATAAATGAAATATTTATAATTTTAAGTAATAGATTTGTAGGTTTAGAGCAAACCTTCGATGTTGTAAAAAATTCTAAAGATTTAAATTATAAATTGTTGTTACAATCGTTTAAGGAAAAGAAAAACTTAAATAAATTAACATTTTTTGACGAGAAAATAAAAAAAGGTAAATATCAAGAAAATCAAACTTTAAAAAATAATAAAACTTATTTTATAAACGTGCCAGGAATAATCGCATATTTATTTTACTCTGGATCTTATATTTTTTTATTTTTTTCAACTTTTTTTATAGGATTAATCTTATCTTTTTTTGAAAAAATAATTCTTTTTATTTTTTATAACAATTATATTTTATCCTGCCTAGTTAGTCAGACTATAGCATACAGGCTAAATAATTTTGGTTATATTCCATCCAATACTTATTTGATTTTATCGACTATTATTATTAATTTAATTATAATTTATATTGTTTATGCAATCTCAGGCAAATATTTTAATAAATAAATCAAAAAACTTATTTATTTTTTTAACTTTTTTTTCAACTTATTTTCTTTGGGATATAAATAATTTAAATTTGTTCTACATAATCGTTATTCCAATAATTTTACATATATTTAAAGATATTAAAATTTTAATTGAAAAAAAACATTTTATCTTACTATTTATATTTTTTTTAATTTTTATTCATCACACAATTATAAATTCTTCTAATTTAAATTTGTCAAATCTTGTAAAAATTTCATATTTGTATTTGATTTTTTTATTTTGTCTATTTTTTCACGAAAATTTTGAAAAAAATTTAAAAATACTTGTATATAGTTTTTGCTTTTTTTATTATTTTTTATTGATTCTAAACTCAATAGTAAATTTAGATATTTTAATTCAATCCTTTGAAAATATTCTAAACTACAAAGGTGAAATATTTGGCATAAAAGGTAATTATTGGAATTTTTGTCAATCAAGTATTCCTTTTTTTTTGAGATCAAAGATTATTTTTCAAGAGAATTCTCACCTTGGTATGATCAATGTAGCTGTATGTTTATCACTCATTTACTATGCTTCATTTGAAAAAAATAAGTTAACAAAATTTCTTCTGTTCTTATTTCCTTTAATGTCTATCACAAATAGTTCCACAACTTTTTTTGTGGGTTTTATAATTTGTTCTATTATTATTTTAATTTTATGCTTCAAGAAGTTACCTATTACTTTTATAAGTGTGATAATTTTTTTAAATATCATTATAATTCTAATTAATATTTTTGATCAAACCTGTAGCCACAGATATTATCAACTAACTGAAACTAATAATTCAATGATCAAATTAATAAATCAAGAAAATAAATTATTAAAAAGCGATAAAATAAGCGAAAAAAAAAATAAAATTGAAATTATAAAAACTTTTAATGATTTAATTGTAAAAAGAATATCACTTTATAATGATCTAGATAATGAGTTATATAATATTACTCAAAACAAAAATAAAATTAATTTAAACACAGAGAAAATAGAAAACATAAAAAAACAAATATTTGAAATAGAAAAAAAACTTAATGAAATTGATAGCGAAAAGTTTGATAATATAAAAAAAAGTTATAGTTATAACTTAACAAATCAAGTTCATATTAGATCTTATTATTTAGCATTACACAGCTTAAAAAATAAATTGTTAGGATGGGGATTTGATAATTATCATATTGCATTTAATGAATATAAATTTGATGTTCCTGCTTTTAATCCAGTTGTTTTATCACTGAATACAAGAGATGCCTCAAATAATCTCGCTAAAATAGTTACTGAATATGGGATCTTTTCTATTCTCTTTTTTCTTTTTTTAACAATAATCTCATTTGAAAAAAAAGTACCAATTCATGTAAAAATCTTCCTAATTTCTATTATAATTACACAATTAATAAGAGGAGCTGGTTATTTTAATGGTGGGTTTATTTTATCAGTAACAATGTATATTTTTACTTACTTTAAATATAACAAGTTTAAATAAAACATGAGAATTTTAGGTTTGAATACTTACCATGCAGACACATCAGCTTGTTTAATAATTGATGGAATTATTGTTTCTGCATGTGAAGAAGAAAGATTTT
>MDTE01196548.1_pt1 | contig 49495 bp, 46 predicted proteins | sample 811231 | NCBI WGS metagenome assembly MDTE01 (sample SAMN05326651, study PRJNA326480) | marine metagenome | isolation source: seawater | place: Indian Ocean: Red Sea | collected 2010 | reverse complement strand
TCGGCGTTGATCGCCAGCCGGCGGCCCGCATTGTCGATCGTGCAGTGTTCGCGGATGCAGGTGACGACGTCGGCCAGCGCGCGTCGTTCGGCGGTGTGATAGCGCACGTCGTTGGTAACCACGAGGGGCGTGGCCGTAGCGTCGGCGATGGCGGCCAGCCGGGCAAGCCGCCGGGCATCGTCGCCCCGGTAGAGATGGCTGGCGGCGAGATAAGTTTCCGATTCAAGTTCGCGCGACAGGCGATTCAAAAAGCTGGAAAAATTCGCCGTGGCGGATTCGGTCAATTCATCGGACGGGAGCGCGATCAGAATCTGTCCCGCGCCCCGCTCGAACACGCCGTCGGGATTGGTGAGATCAGCCGGTGTCAGGTGGCACTGGGCCTTCCCGGCGCGGCGCTTCCCGAGGGTCAGCAACCGGGACAGGCGCGCGTAGGCGGGCTTGTCCGTCGGCAGACAGATGAGGGAGGGGCTTTCGTCCGCGAAATCCAGCCGAGCCCCGACGATCACGCGAATTCCGGCCTGTTTCGCGCCTAAATGGCCGCGCACCACACCGGCGAGCGTGTTGCGGTCGGTGATCGCGATGGCCGGATGGCCCAGTTCCCCGGCCCGGGCGGCCAGCTCCTCGGGATGGGCGGCGCCCTGGAGGAACGAGAAGTTGCTCGTGACCTGCAGCTCGACATAGTCGGAAATGCTCATGGTCCGGGCAACCTCATTTCGTCGTTCCCGCGAAGGTGGGAACCCATACACACGGTCGCTCGCCTGGTCTGCGTCGGTGTTTATGGATTCCGGCCTTTCGGCGCTGAGCGCCTGCAGCCGGAATGACGAACTGTGGTAGCGGGCTCATGCGAACAGCCCGTGCAGGAACCAGCGGGGGGCGGTGTCATCACCGACCGGATGCGAGCGATCGTAGAGGCCCTCGCGGTAGAGCCAGAAGCGGCGGCCGTCCGTGTCCTCGACCCGGTAATAGTCGCGGGTCGTGCGGTCAAGGACGGCGGTGTTGCCCGCCTCGGGCTGGCGCCACCATTCGGGCTCGATCCGTTCCGGCCCCTCGGCGCGGACCACCCGGTGGGCCCGGCCGCGCCAGCGGAACAACACCGGCGGATCGTCGGGCACAGGGGCCATAGCCTCGACGGATTCGGGCCGGGCGAGCAGACGCGGCGGGCGCGGCAAGGACGGCTGCCAGCTATCGCTTTCTGTGTCTGCCGGCTCGGCCAGCGCAGGGCGACCCGCCTGCACCCGCTCGGGCAGGTGGGTGTCCCGGGCCCGGAAGCGTATCACGTTGTCGGGCCCGAGGCGCCCGGCGAGCCGGTCCACCAGCCGGTCCAGCGCGGCCGGGTCCGCGTCGCGCGCGCCCACTAGCTGATCCTGGGTGGCGCGGAGCGGTTCGGTCACGGTCGCGGCGAGAGTGAGGGTCTCGACCATGGCCTCTGCGGCGGCGCTCAGCGGGTCGGGTGCGGATGTCGGCGGTTCGGGCAGGCGTTCGAGCTGCGCGTCGAGGAGCCGCGCCAGGTGGTCGGGGTCGTGGCTCGCCCGGCTGGTCCCCGCTGTGACCGTATCGACCCGCCCGCCGACCCGGTAGAGACACAGTTCCAGCTGCCGCACGCCGCGCTCGGCCCTGGCGAGGCGGTTGCACAGCGCCTCGGCTAGGTTGCGGGCGGCAGCGGCGATATGTTCCTCGTGCCCCAGCGCCTCGGCAAAGGCGGTGCGCAGGCGCCAGACGGGGGCGGGCGCACGGGGCGAGATGGTCTCGTCGATGCGGCCTAGGGCCTGGTCCAGCCGACGGACGGGCAGTTCGCCGAACCGGCGGGTGAGCCCGGCACGGGGCAAGGCGCTTAACTCGCCGATGTCGCGCAGGCCGAGGCGGTCGAGCCCGTCGAGGATATCCGCGGGCAGGCGGAGTGCGGCATTGGGGAAGAGGACGAGGGCGTCGCCATGTTCGCCTACAGGAAATATCACGCGGCGCGCGTGGCCCCGTTGCCCAAACCGGGCCGCCGCCCAGGCCGCGCCCGCCGTGTCGGCTAGGCCCGCCCGGGCCGTGTAGCCGATGGCCGCCAGCCGCTCGATCATGTCGTCGAGCATGGCGGCCTCGCCGTCGAACAGATGGGCGCAGCCCGATACATCGAGCCAGATGCCGGCCGCTCCGCCGCTCTCCAGCCCCGAGGGGGCGGTCCAGGGGGTGTAGCGGGTGCACCAGTCGGCGATCCGCGAGAGGGTCGCAGTATCTCCGGCGGGATCGGCATCATGCACCGCGATGTCCGGTACCAGCGCGCGGGCGTCGGCCAGGGTTTGGCCAGGCGCGAGCCCAGTCTTCCGGGCGGCTAGGGTGACCGCGCTCAGGCGGAGCGCCCCGCCCTCGGGTATGACCATCACCAGTTCTGTGGGGGGCTCAGGCGCTGCGGCGGCGTTCGCGCGGGAATGCCGCAGGTTCCGCTTCAGATTCCTCTGGCAGCGGTCGGTTGCGAAGCGGGGAAACCAGAGCGAAGCCACCCGCCGTTTCGGGTTCGTTATGTGCGTCATCTTTCCATTCCAGGTGCCATGTCTTGGGGCGGCTGCCCCGCACGCGGAGCAGTTCCGCCCGCCAGCGCGCCGCCCCCGGTAGGTTTGCGATTTCGGCGCCTGCGACCATGGCGGGAGCGCCGGGCAGGGCCGCGATCCGCCAGCGGCTGAAGCTGGCGGTCGGGGGCAGACCAGCGCTTGTATCCCGGCGCAGCAGGAGGCCGAGCCCGCCGCCGGCCTCGCCCCCTTTCTCTGCTGCCAGTTGCAGGCGGCGGCTCGCGGTCAGGTCCATCTCCTCGATCTCGGCGCAGACCAGCCCGACCGCGGGTGCGCGCAGTGCTTCTTCCATGGCCCACAGGGCGTTCGCCATGAATTCCCCATCGGCGGGAACACGGACCGCGATCAGGTCCGCGGGGTCGAGGCCGAAGCCGGCAAGCCCCGGGGCGTAGAGGCTCTCGTGGGGCCCGGTGCGCGGGGCGATCCAGACGACGGCGCGCGCGCGCAGCCGTTGGGCCCGGCCGGCGAGCGCGGCGGCGAAGCCCGTGACCGCGCCGTTCAGCGCGCCCTGGCCCTTCGTGATCCCGTTGCGGGTGATGCTGCCGCCGGTGGCGGCATCGCCGTCGAGAAGTTCGTGCACCGCGCCCGTCGCGAACCCGCCCCGGGGCAGATGTTCGTCGATCTCGTAGAGGCCCAGGGGCAGGACGTCATCGCCATGCAGAGTCCCGGTGCCGCCGCGCTCGATCGCAGCGATGCGGCTGCGCAGCCGCTGGAGGATATGGGGGTCCGCCGGCACCATTGATTTGTTCCGTTCTCGCCTAAAAGTTCTCTTTTTGTTCTAGTTTTCGAAAACGGCACCGTCAAACGCGGGTGCAGGCGTATCGCGGCCAACCCACCGGCGGGTATAGTCTTGTCTTGGATGACGTTCGTTGATGGGAGTTCCCATGCTTTTTTTCGTTTACCGGGTGACAAGCCGGGCACACACGAGCTGCGGATGCAGACCCGTCCGGCACACATGGAGCATGCCCAGGAAATCAGCGACAAGCTGTACTTCGCAGGTCCGACCATGAACGATAACGGCAACATGAACGCGAGCGTGTGGGTCGTGGACGCCGCCGACCGTGCCGAGGCGATCACGGCGGCAGACCCGTACGAGAAAGTCGATCTGTTCGAGACCAAGATCATCCGGCCCTTCGTGAAGACGGCCGGGACCGGTTGAATTAAACAAAGTGATCGTCATGCCCGGACTTGATCCGGGCATCTCTGTCGATGAAGGTGCACGAGATGCGCCGATCAAACCCGCGCATGACTGGGAAGTCAGGGGGAAATCATGTTTGTCGCCACCAAGGACAAGGCATTGCAGACCACGACGACCGGGGCGTTGCCGCGGCCGACCTGGTACACCGAGAACCTGCGCGGGGCGCCGCTCTCGACCGGCTTCGCCCACCGCGCCTACCGAGAGCAGCATTTCGACTGCCTGGCCTGCCACACGGCGGCCCAGAACAAGGCCGGGATCGACATCCTCGTTGATGGCGACACACGGCTTGACGACGATGTCGCCGGCCGCAGCTGGGTCAGCTACGCCTATGAGCGGATCGAGGGATTCGGCCCGCCCAGTGTCGCGCTCCAGCCCTATGCCGCCATGGCCGACAAGGGGCCCGGCGATCTCATCTGGGAGGTCATCGAGACCCGGCTCACGCCCCATGTGACCGGACGGGTCGGCAAGACAGACCTGCAGCTCGACCGGGCCTACAAGGCGATGGCAGGAATGACCGAGAAGCCGGTAAAGATCGGCTCGATCTCGGCCCAGGTCATCAGCCACATGTGCATCAACGAACACTACGCCGACACTAACGAGCTGCTTATGGACCTGTCGGACGCGTTCAACAAGGAGTATCACGCGCTCGCCGACGCGGGCGCGCCGCTACTCCAGGTCGAGGAACCGTCGATCCACCAGTCGATGCAGGTGCCCGGCCAGGAGGTCTCGGCTGAGCAGTATGTCGAGGCGTTCAACCGCGAGGTGGCGGGGCTGCGCGACAAGACCGAGGTCTGGTGCCACACCTGTTGGGGCTCGCCCGCGGCCCAGAAAATGTTCTCCGACCACGCCTCCTACGAAAAGGCGCTGCCGTATCTCGACCAGCTCGACGTGGACGTGATCACGGTCGAGGGCGCGACCAACGACGGCATGGACCTAGAGCATTACGGGAAGCTGATCTCGAAGGACAAGAAGATCGCGCTCGGCGTCATCAGTCACCGCACCCTGCAGGTGGAGCGGCCCGAGCAGGTTGCCGATCTTGTCCGACGGGCGCTCAAGCACATCGAGCCGGAGCGGCTGATCCTCACCAGCGACTGCGGCTTCGGGCGCGGGGCTGCGAGCCGGATGCATGCCTTCTACAAGATGGTCTCGCTGGTGCGCGGCGCGAACATGGTGCGCAAGGAAATCGGCCTAGACGAGGTCTATGTGCCGGCGGAGGACCCGCAGATCTCGATGGTGCCGATCGCGGAGTAGACAAGTACGGGGCCGCGACGGGCGGGTAGGGGGCGGGGGTGCTGCCATGAGTTCAACACACGGGATCGCGCAGCCGGTGCGCCGGCGCGAGGATGTTCGCCTGCTCACCGGGCGGGGCCGCTTCGCCGACGATGTGAATCAGGTCGGGCAGGCGCACGCGGCGTTCGTACGCTCGCCGGTGGCGCATGGGATAATCAGGGGAATTGACGTGACGGCGGCGTCCACCGCGCCGGGTGTCGTCGGGGTGTTCGTCGGCGACGACCTGACGGCCGCCGGGGTCGGGCACATCGTCGCCCGCTGGCCGCGCTATCAGTCGACGCAGATCCAATCGGCCCGGCCGCTGCACACGCCGCGCCCCGGGCTGGCCGAGGGCAAGGTCCGCCATGTCGGCGAAACGGTCGCAATGGTGATTGCGGAAACCCGAGACCAGGCGGAAGACGCGGCGACGCTAATCGAGCTGGATATCGAGGAACTTCCGGCGGTAACCAGCCTGGCTGACGCGCTCGCGCCGGGCGCGCCTGTCGTCTGGGATGACGCGCCCGGCAATATCGGGCAGGTCTGGCACAGGGGTGAAAAGGAGGCCGCGGACGCGGCTTTCGCCGAGGCCGCCCACGTGACGCGGCTGTCGCTCGTCAACAACCGCCTGCTGGCCAACCCCATAGAGCCTCGCGCGAGCCTGGCGAGCTGGGACCCGGCTGACGAGGGGGCATGGTCGCTCGTCGCGTCGGGGCAGGGTGTGCAGTACTTCATGGAGATCCTGTGCGAGCAGGTGTTCGATATCGAGCGCTCGCGTATGCGGGTTCGCATGGGCGATGTGGGCGGCGGTTTCGGCGTCAAGGAACAACCGTTCCCCGAGGACATCGCGATCCTGTTCGCCGCCCGGGAACTCGGTCGCGCCGTGAAATGGACGGGCACGCGCGGCGAGCATTTCCTAGGAGATTCCCATGCCCGCGACGCGCGCATTCACGCCGCGCTCGCGCTTGACGCCGCTGGCAACATCACTGCGCTGCGCGTCGCCATCGACGATAATATGGGCGCCTACTACGCATGCAACGGGACCGGGATGCCGCTGCGCAACACGCCCAACGGGCTGCCGCTCGTGTATCGGACACCCATCGTCGATATCGATGTGCGGCTCGTGCTGACCCACACCAACTCGGTCGGGCCGTACCGCGGCGCCGGCCGCGAGCAGGCGGCCTATGTGGTCGAACGTCTGGTGGAGGAGGCGGCGCGCGAGACCGGCTATGATCCGCTGGCGCTGCGCCGCCGGAACATGATCCCGCCGGAGGCGATGCCCTACGAGACGCCTGTAGGACGCACGTACGATTCCGGCGAGTTCGAGGCGGTCATGGACAAGACCCTCGCGTTGGTCGACTGGGCGGGTTATCCCGCCCGGCAGGCGGAGAGCGCCGAGCGCGGTCTGCTCCGCGGGCGCGGTATCGCGACCTATCTCGAATGCATCGGCGGCTTCCCCCAAGAGGGTGCGCGGATCGAGTTTGCCGAGGATGGCGGCGTGGACCTGGTCGTCGCGACCCAGAGCCAGGGCCAGGGGCACGAGACGAGCTTCGTCCAGGTGATCGCCGACCGGCTCGATCTGCCATTCGACAAGGTGCGCCTGCGCCAGGGCGACAGCGCAACGGCGCCGCTCGGTATCGCGACCATTGCATCCCGGTCCATGACCATGGCCGGATCGGCGATCGTTCTCACCTGCGATGCCGTGATCGAGAAGGGCAGGACCGCCGCCGCCCATCTGCTGGAGGCCGCGACCGGCGATATCGAGTTCGCGGACGGGCAGTTCCGTGTCGCCGGCACAGATCGGGAGATTGCGCTCCTCGACCTCGCTGCGCAGGTTCGCGCGCTGGCGGTCGAGGGGGTTCCAGACAGCCTCGACAGCGCCGCGGAGTTCCAGGCGCCGGACCAGTATTTCCCCAATGGCTGCCATGTCTGCGAGATCGAGATCGATCCGGAAACGGGCGTGACGACGATCGTCCGTTACGCCGCGGTGGACGATTGCGGGCGGGTCATCAATCCGCCGATTGTCCACGGCCAGGTCCATGGAGGGGTCGCGCAAGGGATCGGCCAGGCGATGCTCGAGGAGATCGTCTATGATCGGGCGACGGGCCAACTCCTGACCGGCTCGTTCATGGACTACACCATGCCGCGGGCGACGGATGTGCCGTCCCTCGACGTCGATTTCCACGAGGTGCCGTCTCCGACGAACCCGCTGGGCGCCAAGGGCGTCGGCGAGGCGGGCATCACGGGCGCGCTGCCGGCCCTGATGAACGCCGTCGCAGATGTAATTTCGGCGCAGGGGCGTACCGTAAATTTCGACATGCCGGCAACGCCGGAGAAGATATGGCGCGCGCTGCATGGCTGAACCACACAGGGTTGAGCGCCAATAAGAGGAGACGTAGGCTTCGATCCATGGCGAATGTTTATGCAAAAAGTCCGGGCACCCGGCCCGAGGGTAACGTGGACACCAAGCGCGAGCGAGTGCAGGTCCGGCGGAACTACCGGCACATCGAGGTGCGTCCCTACGCGCCTAACCTGGGCGCGGAGGTGCGCGGCATCGACCTGGCGGACGGGCTGACGCCCGACCAGTTCGACGAGGTGTTCAAGGCCCATCTCGACCACCAGGTTCTGTTCTTCAAGGAGCAGTCGCCGGTCGCGCCCGAGACCCAGATCGCTATCGGCAAGATGTTCGGCGAGCTCCACTATCACCCGGGTAACCCCGGCAAGGACGGCTTCCCGGCGATCATGGAGATTCACGCCCATGCGGGGTCGAAGATGGCGAACGGGGAATACTGGCACTCCGACGTATCGTGCGACGAGTTGCCCCCGCTGGGCACCATGCTGCAGCTCCACATCCTGCCCGAGAGTGGCGGCGACACCATGTTCGCCGACAGCTACGCGGCCTGGGAGACGCTGTCCGACCCGCTAAAGGCCATACTCGACGGGATGCAGGCGACCCACGCGGGCGAGCACATCTATCGCGGGCGCTACGCGAATTTCGGGATCGACGACACTGGCAAGGAGTATCCCTCGGCCGTGCACCCGATCGCGCGCACCCACCCGGAGACGGGGCGGAAGGCGCTCTATGTGAACCGCGGCTTCACCACCGGCATCGTCGGGCTGGAGCCGGACGAGAGCGAGGCAATATTAGATTTCCTGCTCGATCACACCGAGAAGATCGACTTCCAGATCCGTTTTCGCTGGGAAGAGAATGACATGGCGTTCTGGGACAACCGCTGTGTTATGCACCGCGCGCTATGGGACTACTGGCCCGCCGAGCGCAAGGGACACCGGGTGACAATCAAGGGCGACCGGCCAGTCTAGAGCAAGCGCCTGCAGTGAACGGGTTTGAGCCCCTATGGAAATCGCAAGAGCCATCCAAGAGTAGATCTTTGACCCGCCCGTTTACGATCTCGGTCTGCGAAGAGATGCCGAGATTAAGTCCGGACATGCCGGAGAAGGAAAAGTCGGCTCAAAGGTTGCGCTGGTAGAGCGCGATCAGCCGCTCCCAGTGCCTCTCAGCGGCGGGCTTGTGGTAGATCGACCGCTCTGGAAAGCCAAAACCGTGATGGACGCCCAGGTAGATCTCAATCTCGCCCTTCGTACCCGCCGCGTCGAACAATTCCTGGAGCTCTGCGACCATCGGCAGTGGCGCGAGATCGTCGATCTCAGCGCAAGCGATGTAGGCTTCGCCCGCGATCTTCGCGAGGTTGAGATGCGGGCTCTCCTCCACGTCGTTCACCAGCCAGGTGCCATAGAAGGAGGCCGCGGCGGCAATCCGTTCGGGGTAGCGCGCGGCGGCGGCGAGCGCATACGGACCGCTCATGCAGTACCCGTGGACACCGACGTTGCCCGGCCTCGCCATCGCCGGGTGGTCGTCGAGGTAGGCGAACATGGCCGCGATGTCTTCCATCACCGGCGGGATAGTCATCTTCTCGCGGATAGCGCGCATGCGGGTCCACGCCTTCGATTCCTTGACTAGGACATCGGGCCCGTAATGGATCGTGTCGCGCCCGTTGCGGTAATATAGGTTGGGTAGCAGTACGCAGTAGCCGCTCGTGGCTAGCCGGCGCGCCATGTCATGCAGCTCCTCGCGGATGCCCGGCGCGTCCATCAGAAACAGGACTGGCGGGCAGGGATCGCCGCGCTCGGGTCGGACAATGAAGGTCTCCATCGCACCGTTTTGGGTCGCGATGTTGAGGGTTTCTTCGATCATGGATATTTCTCTGGGCTAGAGGAGGTTACGGACCGTGCTGGAGGCGGGAATCTCGTTGCCTGAGACATAGGCTTCGTGATTCGTCTCGATCCGCGCCTTGTCGTAGAGATAGTTGACCATCATGCCCATGGATTGCTGCATGCCGCGTGCCGAGGTGTCAGCAAGCCAGTTTATACGCTCGACCATGGCACCATTAGAGAGGTGGAAGTGGGCGACGGAATCGAGCGCGGTGCCACTCGATTCCCGGCGTTGGCAGAGCAGGTAGTCTGCGACGAGGTGCATGAGGACAGGTTGCAGGACGGATACGATCTGCTCGTCCTGGTGCCAGTGGGGCTGGTCGAGCAGCCATGGCAGAGCCTGCGAGTCATCGGGTCGGCCGCCTGCGACTAAGTCGAGTGCGTCTTCCTGCTCGTGGTTCAGGAGCTCCGCGTCGTAGGCGAGCCGCCGGTCGAGCCAGCGCCGGAACCCGGGTACGGGCGACAGGGTCGAGAAGGTGTTGATGTTTGGTAGTTCACGGGAGAGGTGATCGACCACCCGCTTAATCAGGAAATCGCCGAAACTGACGCCGGATAGGCCGGGTTGGGCGTTCGAGATGGAATAGAAGATGGCGGTGTCGGCCGCTGCCGGGTCGGCAATCGGGGCCGTCTCGTCGAGCAGAGTCTGCACGTTGCCGGCAATGCCGTTCACCAGTGCCACCTCGACGAAGATCAGGGGCTCGTCGTGCATAGAGGGATGGAAGAAGGCGTAGAAACGGCGGTCGGACTCGAGCCGGTTCTTGAGATCCGCCCAGGACTGGATCTCATGGACCGCCTCGTAGGCGATGAGTTTCTCCAACAGGTCGGCCGGCGCGCCCCAAGTAATCCGGCGCAGCTCCAAAAATCCGGCGTCGAACCATCCCGACAGTAGATGCTTGAGTTCAGCGTCGAGCGAGGTGAGTTCAGGATGCTCGCGGACGAACTCGCGCAGGTCGGCACGCATATTAACCAGAAACTTCACACCATGTTTTAACCCATTGAACTGACGCAATAATGTCATCCGCGGCGAGACGAGATCGTCGCGGAGTTTCGCCAGTGCTAGCGCGTAGGCCATCGGGTCGTCGGTAGCGGTCCGGACCGCATCGATCGTATCGTTCAGGTGGGACGGTTCGATCCCGTAATCCTCGTTTAGCAGCGTGAGGAAGCGCAGGCGGCCGGTTCCGCTCAGTTCCAGGTAACAGTGGCCAAGATCCGCCGCGTTGGTTCGAGCCGAGGCCTCGCCGCCACGCCCGGAGAGGCTCGCGTCGATCTTTTGTTGCAGGCGTGAAACGTCGTCGTCCGGGAGGTCCGGTTTCACCGTTAGTCCGGAGCGCCCCCGTATGCTGGTCGCGCTGTCGATCACATCGCGCAGAGCGCGACGCAGCAGACCGCGAGTGCGACCGAGAAATCCGGGGGAAACTGTGGTATCTGACATAATAGGAAGAATTTGGGGGTACCGTAAGCGTGACGCAAGCCGTGTTGTAAGAATATTTCGTGATGCAGGCGTGGATTAGCAGAACACCGGGCCATATTCACCCGGGTGAACTGATGACCCCGGTTGGGGTCGGGACTTGGGGAGAGGAAGATGGCAGACAAGGAACTGGCGCTGATCGTGGGTGTGGGAGAGGGGCTGAGCGCATCGCTCGCACGGCTTTGCGCCGAGCAGGGCATGAATGTGGCTCTTGCCGCGCGGAAACCGGGCAAGCTGGGCGACCTTTGTGCCGAGACCGGCGCCAAGGCTTATACCTGCGATGTCTCTGATAGCGCGTCAGTTGATGCGCTCTTTGATGCGGTTACCGCAGGTCAGGGCGTGCCAAACCTTGTCGTTTACAACCCGAGTGCGCGGGTTCGAGGGCCTATCATCGATCTCGACCGGGAGGCGGCAAAAGACGCGGTCCTAATCACGGCACACGGTGGCTTTGTGGTCGCCCAGAAGGCGGCGCAGCTAATGGTCAAGCGCGGCAGCGGCGCAATTTTCTTCACCGGCGCATCGGCCAGCGTGAAGGGCTTTTCGAACTCCTCGGTCTTCGCGATGGGCAAATTCGGCCTCCGCGGGCTCGCCCAAGCGCTCGCGCGGGAGTTGCATCCGCAAAACATTCATATCGGCCACTTCGTGATCGACGGCGGAATCATCAAGAAATCCGGCGATGACCGGGCGGCCGCGCGCGGCGAGGACGGGATGCTCGACCCCGACTCGATCGCAGAGACCTACATGCACATGTATCGCCAGCACCGCAGCGCCTGGGCCTGGGAGATCGAGGTGCGTCCCTGGGTCGAGAAGTTCTAGCGGAACATGCGTGTCGCCCTGCTCCGAGCGTTGCGGACCATCGTGATGGCCGGTTATGTTGTGTGCACGGCAGCTTTCGTGGGATTTAGCATCTACGCGGTGCTTCAATTTGGCCTGTGGTGGACCGCGCTCATTGGAATTGGGGGCAGCACCAGGCTCGTCCTCGGCGCGGTGACGCTGTTGCCATTCCTACTGCTGTTCACGAAGCTGGACCGGTCGCGCCCGCTTGGCTGGCTTGCCGGGTGCTTCAACCGGGCGGTGGCGACCATCGACCGGGCGATTGCGGCACACGAGCGGTAGGCAAATCCGCTATACCCGTGCTTGACGCGGCTAGCTTTTCGAGCGGCAGGAGATACGCGGGTCAAGCCCGCGCATTACGGTTTTTTAGGGCCGCTCGACGGTGGCTACCGCAAAGGTGGTTTTGAAGGTGTGGCACTACACGACGACGCTAGCCTAGTCGTTGAGGTTCACGGCTGCCGGAGGTGCCTAGTTATGGTCGCCGGTCAGATAAATCAGCAGGTTAGGTCCCGGGACGATTTACATATTGCAGAGCTTGATACGTGTAAGACCGTCTGTGCTCCATGCGATGCGTAGATCGCCAGTGCCCCTGTCCACCGGGTCGCCGTTGCGAAATTCGCCGGTTGCGAGCAAGTGTGCTTCTGCGCTGGTTGACTTAGGCAGTATCGCGAGGAGAAGGGATGACCCCGCGGCGGCGAGGGGTCCTCTTCGGCGCATCACGGGTTCGGCGTGAGTATGACCTTACCATTGCGTCCGCCCTGCATAGCGTGAATAACAGCGTCCTTGATGCGCTCGAGAGGATAGGTCGCCTCGATCTCGGCACGCATGCGGCCCTCGGCGATGTAGCCGACGAGCTCGCCATAGACGGCCTTGCGCTCTTTAAGGGTGGAGTATTTCCTAAGCCACAAGGTGAGCCAGACGCCGGTGAGAGTGATCTCTCGGAAGATGATGTCGTCGGGCCATAGATGGCAGGGCTGTTTCGAAAGCAAGCCATAGTTGGCGATGGTGCCGCCGTCGGCGAGGCAATCGGCAAGATGCTGGGTTGAAGCACCCCCAACCGCGTCGATGGCGAGCTTGATCGGAGCCCCGTCCGTCGCGGCCTTCACATGTTCACCGAGGTCGGGACCATCAACGGCACACACGTCGCCGCCGGCGGCCGCGATGAAATCGTCCAGCCCTTCGCGGCGCACCACGTTGACGGTCCTGAGCCCGTAGATGCGAGCGAGCTGCATCACATATTGGCCGACGGCGGAGTTCGCGGCGTTCTGGATCACCCAGTCGTCAGGCTCGAGATCGACTACCGTCTTCAGCAGCAGCCATGCCGTGGGCGGGTTGGCCATGAGCATGGCCAATTGGATCGGATCACCCTCGACGGGAAGAGAGACCACAATAGCGTCCGCCTTCACCACGACCTGCTGCCGCCAGGTACCCGAATAGGGTGGGATCATCACCCGGTCGCCGGGCTTCACGTTGGTGACGTCGGCGCCGACTTCACGGACGATGCCCGCCCCCTCGGCACCCGGGATCGCCGGTAGCTCCGGTTGAACGCCGTAGCCGCCCGAGAGCGTGAGCAGGTGAGACGGATTGATCGCCGCCGCCTCGACATCGATTAAGGCTTCGTCGGGGCCGACCTCCGCAGTCGCAAGATCGATCAGCTCGACGACATCGGGCGGGTTGCCGGTCATGGAGAACTGGACTGCCTTCTTCACGTTACTCATGGTGAGAGTCCCTTTTCGTTAGTCGTTCAGACAGCCGACCGGATTGTGCCAAGTTCGTTATCCACAATCACAGGAGTTTCGAACATCTGGATGTCCGGGGCTTTCCCGCAGATATCGATAATAGCCTGACACCAGGGGCCACCCACAGCATGGACCTTTTCGGCTGCTTCGCGGCTCTCCCACGTGTAAACGCCGCCACGGATACGGCGGTCGCCGTCATAGAGAAAGTTCTTACGGACCAGCCCGGGCATGCCCTGGAACTTTCCCGCCGCGTCCTGTATGTCCGCAATCACCTCGTCCCGCGAAGTGTCGTCCGTTATGTCAAAGTTTACGACAACGGTGGTAAGCATCGCTATTGTCTCCCTGATCTAACGCCGGTTCAGGCGGCGGACTTGATTTCGTTCTGTTCGTTGTCGACGATCACCGGCGTCTCGAAAATAGTGATGTCGGGGTCGACACCATAAAGAGTCCGGATCGCCTCGCGCCAGGGACCGCCTTCGGCATAGACCTTCTCGGCCGCCTCGCGGGTTTCCCAAGTATAAACCCCGCCGCCAATACCGCGCTTGCCATTAAACACAAAGTTCGTGCGGATAAATCCGGCCACGCCCTCAAATTTTGGTTCCACGTTCTTGATGTTGATGAACACCTCATCGCGCGTGGTACCGTCCTTCACTTTGAACTGGAAAAGTGCCGTAATCATCAATGTTGTCCCCCGGAGCTGTCCATAACCATTGTGGGCATACTGCGGCACACGCCGCGAGCGAACAACTGTCGCCCATTGCCGGAGTTCTCTAGTGTTTGGCGACAAGGGCGTGCGGCCGGGCTGGCTGACTGGAAACCTGCAAGGCATGATCTGGATGCTGACGACGGCCATCCTGATTGTGACAATGCACATCATGATACGGCATCTCGCAGAAGACGAACTACATCCGTTTGTGATTGGGTTTTTCCGAACCTTTTTCGGCGTTCCGGTCGTCGCAGTACTGCTCTGGAAGTACGGGTTTGGTATTCTGCGGACTGACCAGATCAAGGTCCACGGCATCCGTTCATTCGGACATGTGGTCGCGATGATGATGTTCTTCACCGGGCTGACAATGACGCCGCTGGCAACCGCTAATGCGCTGGCGTTTACCGCACCACTGTTCGCGGCGATGCTCGCCGTCATCGTGCTGCGTGAAGTAATCCGCTGGCAGAGCTGGGGCGCGCTGATATTTGGTTTTGCGGGTACATTGGCGATCATTCGTCCCGGTTTTGTCGATGTCGATACCGGCCCTATCATCATCCTGCTGTCGTCTGGGATTTGGGGCCTGATTCTGATCGTTATTAAGTCTCTGGGCGAACGGGATACAACCCCGACGATTGTCACCTACATGGTGATATTCATGTCGCCGCTAGCGTTGATTCCTGCCCTGTTCGTATGGACATGGCCGACCCTGGAACAGCTGGCAATCCTGCTGATCATGGGGGTTGTGGGAACCGTCGCCCACCTAACTCTGACTCAGGCGCTACGGGTGGGCGACGCGGCCGTCGTGATGCCCATGGATTTTTTCAAGCTGATCTGGGCCGCTGCCCTTGGTTTCCTATTCTTCGGTGAGCTGCCCGATGTCTTTACCTTGATCGGCGGCGCGATGATTTTTGCCAGCGCCACCTACCTTGTGCTGCGCGAACGGACCGACACCCGCCCTAGAACTCCGCGATGACAGATTATGGATATATCGGCGCGGCCACGACGGCAGTACCCAAACATATTCTAGATCAGAGGGAGATGGTGGTGCGTTCACGCTGTGGCGCATTGGCCAGACCTAGAGAAAGGGGTCGGGGCGCACCCGTATCAGCTGCCTGCCCATGTTGCGGCCCTCGTAAAGCCCGGCAAGCGCCGCCGGCGCGTTCTCGAGGCCGTCGACGATATCCTCTCGATACCGAATATTTCCATCGCGGAGCCATTCGCTGAGATCAGCGTGGGCTTCGTTGTAGCGATCGGCGAAGTCGAAGGTGAGAACGCCCTCCATCTTGATCCGATTGACCAGTAGGTTGCGTTCCGGGCGCAGGCCCGACGGCTGCGGGATCCAGGCATCCGTCGCCGCCGTTCCGCAGATCACGACCCGGCCATGCAGATTGACTTGGCCGAGTACGATATCCAATGTCTCGCCGCCTACATTGTCGAAGTAAACGTCGATTCCCTCGGGACAGGCCGCACGGATAGCGGCATCGAGATCGCCGGTGGCCTTATAATCGATGGCTGCGTCAAACCCGAAGATCTCGGTGCACAGCGCAATCTTTTCTGGCCCACCAGCGATTCCGACAGTGCGACAACCTTTGATCTTGGCAATTTGGCCGACAGCGCTGCCGACCGCACCAGCTGCTGTGGAAACTACGACCGTATCGCCGGGCTTTGGCTGTCCCACCGAGAGCAGGCCGAAATACGCTGTGAAACCGTTGATGCCGAGAACGCCGAGCGCAGTCGAGAGTGGGGCGGCCTCGGGGTCTACCTTACGGAAGGTCTGGCGTTCGGGGTCTGCGACAGCATACTCCGCCCAGCCGGTATTCGCAGCCACCACGTCACCTTCCGCCACATTCGGATGTTTGGACTCAACCACCACGCCAACGCTGAAGGAATGCATCGTCGTACCGGTCTCCACGCTCGCGTAGTTCCGTGCCATGCTGATCCAGCCCTTCATCCCGGGATCCGCCGTCACGTAAATGTTGTTGAGGAGAACCTCGCCAACGCTGGGTGATGGTACATCGTCCTCGACGATAGAAAAAAGTTTGGGTGTAGGCAGTCCTGTCGCACGTTCGCTGAGGATGACCCGACGGTTCAAATGCTGGGCCATGTTTGCGTACTCCTGTTGACGATCGCCGGGCGACAATCTATGCGGGCGGTGCGTAGCTATAATGCCGGTATCAGCGGGTTAAGGGTAATCGGGCCGGTTGGCCGAAAACAAGGGAAACAAGATTCGATGCGTTCGACGAAATCGGGCCCGCTTTCTGGGCGCGCTCAGGGATTCGAGAAATTGCTTGGCCTAATCCTTCTGGTCTCGCTTGCTGGGCTCGTCGCCGGTCTGCTACTGCCGGCCATCACGGTGCGCTCGTTTTTCATTTCTCAGGACTTCTCACTTGTTGAGAGCGTGCTCGCGTTTCTCGAGGAGGGCGAGTGGTTCCTTTTTGTCATTACCTCCCTGTTTTCGATCGCGTTTCCCGTACTCAAGATCATGACTGGCATTGTCTTCTGGTTCTTTCTCGACGTCTCCAGCGCCTATGTTCGGCCTGTCCTGAGCTGGCTTACGACCTTCTCGAAATGGTCGATGCTCGATATCTTCATAATCGCGTTGATCGTCTTGGTGGCCGATGGACGGTTGCTCACGAGCGCGGACATCCAGATTGGCGCGATCGTCTTTTCGATTGCGGTGCTGGTCTCGACTTGGGCGACGCGGCGCCTAAGCAGGCTCGCCGAAAACAAAGGCTAGCGCGCAGGTGCAACCTTAACCGGTGCGTTTGCGCCGGTACTCGGCAAAAGCCCAGAATGGCGCGGGGCGACTGTGATGGTTGTTGTGCTACCGCCCAGCGTCCGTTTGTCGATCTGTACCGTTGCCGCGCGTTCGCCCCGGGTGAAGGATAGCACGCTGGTGTCTGCTTGGACGCTCATTATCGGTTTCCAGCCGAAGTTAGACATCTGCGTCTGGTAAAGAGCGAAGGTCTGGGTCGTACCCTGGCCGACATTGAGGACAATACGGCCGGTCCAGCGGTCTAGATCGCCTAGAATCAGTGAGCGGTCTACATCAAGCGTGGAATCCTGCGGTATCGGAATGTCGGTCAGGAGCGAGAAGTTCTTCTCGATCCCGGTATTGTCCCCTGACTTACCCGTTGATGTTGGCTGGAGTTTTGCGCTCTGGGTGCAAGCCGTCAGCGCGATTGCTGCCGCGAGGAACAGGAGATGCGATCGTAATGATTGCAGCGCATTTATCATTTTTTAACTTTATCAAAGGGCGTTGAGTCGGAGCAATCCAAGCAGAGAGTGCGTTCAGATACGAATCATGAGCTGAAAGCATCGAAAGCGCCTAGCGCGTCGGCGCCGTAGACCGTAGCCGGACCGCCACCCATCTCGATGGCAACGGCTATGGTGTCACAGACTTCCTCGCGGACCGCGCCATGCGCGGCAGCCTGCTTGGCGTGATAGATGACGCACCCCTCGCAACGCTGAGTGATCGCTATAGCTAGAGCCATCATCTCAGTTGTTTTAACGTCGAGCGCGTTCGGCGATTGGGCTGCTTGGGTAATTTTACGATGGCTGCGCATAATGTCTGGGGCGGCTCGGAAGAGGTTGGCCGCGCGGGCGTCGTGTTCGTCGGAAATGGCTTGATAGTCCTTGCTCATTTAGTTCTCCCTGAGTTGCCGTTGCCGCGAGCCGGCTTGAGATTTTTTCACCTTGGTCTAGTTTGCCTCAAAACGTCCATGATCTGACCCGCCAAGAACCAATAAATTATGTCCGCCCCGAATGAACGTCCTGCTGACGCGCCGTTGCGCGGTGTCCTGATGATGTGTTTCGCGGTTGCCTGCTTCGCGATCATGAACGGCTTCGTTAAGGAGCTGCGTGTTCAGGAGTTGCCCCTGATTGAAATCATATGGGGGCGGTATTTTTTCCACATGGTAATTGTTCTAGCGTTGTTCCCGCGGCGCATCCCGATGCTGCTGTCGGGATCGGACAAGGGGCTGCAGCTGGCCCGTTCGATCCTTGTGCTGCTCGCGACTGCGTGCATGTTCACCGCCGTGGGCTTAATGCCGCTGGCGGATGTCGTGGCAATCACATTTATTGCACCGTTGCTGATTACAGCGCTTTCGGTGCCGCTGCTAAAGGAACGTGTAGGCCTCCGACGCTGGCTTGCCGTGTTGGTGGGCTTCGTGGGGATGCTGATCATTGTACGTCCCGGGGGGGGGCTCTTTCAGCCGGCCGCGATGCTTCCCATCGGCGTGACAATTCTCTATGCGCTTTATCAGATCATTACGCGGGTCATTAGCCATCGTACAGACCCGGTCAACACGGTCTTCTATACGGCGATCGTGGGGGCCATCGTGATGAGCTTGGTCGTGCCCTTCTTCTGGCAGGCGCCTACCATAGCGCAATGGGGGCTGTTGATCGTGGTCGGCCTGCTCGGTGGTCTCGGACACTGGGCAATCATCTTGGCTTACCAACGCGCCGAGGCGCCGCTAGTGGCGCCGTTCGCCTATACCGAACTGATCTGGGCCGGCCTGATGGGGATCGCGCTGTTCGGTAACTACCCGGATGTCTGGACCCTTGTTGGTGCCGGTGTCATCGCGATCAGCGGCATATACATTATGCAGCGTGACAAAGGACATTCGACTTTGTGAAATTACTCTGGGGAGCACCGTCTACTTCATATGGTCCTTGACGAAGATCAGCAGCGTATCCGACGGTTCGCCGATCCCGTCCAAAAATAGGATTATGTCTTTGGTGGCTACATGCTTTCGGTGCAGCGCAACATTGGGCTTTCCTCGTTGGGCAGGCGCGCGGAAGATGTGGCTTCAACACAGACCGAAAAGATGCCGCTGCGTGGCGCCAACTATCCTATTTGCGAGACCCGTGTGCCTGGCAACTCATTCGCCAGATAGCGGAAAACGCTCGGGCCGATCAAACGGAAGGTAAGTTCGACGGCCCTCTGACGACGTCAAGCAGCCTAACCTGAGGTCGAAGCAACGAAATATACAATCAGGCGATATCCTGACTCTGAGACAGCCGGTCGCCGTGGGATCCTGAGGGCCAGCAGTTCGTTCGGAGATCAATGACGCGATTTTTGATCGACGACGTCACATTTGTTTAAAAATTATTTTCCGAATCTCGGCGGGCCTTAGATGAAGAGTAATGCTCGCACTTACGCGTGTTGATCGCCGTTTTCGGAAGGATTAGATCACGGCCTCTCCGCAGATGAAATTTACTCAATTGGGTATATTTGAATATTCTGACCGAACAACTCTATGAATGCGAAGACATAACATCTCGGAGACTGGAATTATCTGTTCCAGACCCTGTTCATAGATGGAAAAAGGACCGACCCGGGAGGTCGGTCCTTGGAATTGGCTCCGGCGGTAGGACTCGAACCTACGACCTAGCGGTTAACAGCCGCTTGCTCTACCAACTGAGCTACACCGGATCAGAGGCGCGCGGTTATAGCAAACCGCGCTCGATACGCAAAAGATGAATCGTCATTTCTTCCCGGCAACGATCCATGTGCCAGGTCCTCCTACGATCCCAAGCAGGAGGTTCTAAGGACTTGGAACGATCTACGCGCTGCCGCTAGCAGGTCAAAGCTGGTATCCGCGGACCCGCTCGACTGTATTCGCGGCCATCTCGATCAGGTGGCTCATGTCCTGACCCGCCAACACGAAACGCACGCCCATGGAAATATATTTCTGCTGGAGTTCGGGCGAGGGGACGCCGCCCATGCCCATCCACTTACCGTGTTTCCGGCATGCGGCGGCGACGGTCTCGTAGCTGGCGACGATCGTGTCATGGCCAACCTGTCCCGGAATCCCGGTCGCGGCGGCTAGATCGTTTGTCCCGATCTGGATGACATCCACGCCCTCTACCGAGGCGATCTCGTCGGCCCGGGCGATCGCCTGCGGTGTTTCGAGCATCACGGTCACAAGCATAGCGGTGTTCATCGCTTCCATCGCTTCGGTCATACTCGGATTGGCGAAGCCGAATTGAGGCAGTCCACCGACGACGCCGCGCGACCCCTCAGGTGTGTAGTGAAGGCAGTCCACGATATCGCGTGCTTCGTTGGCGCTTTCGCACTGTGGCATGATGATCCCGAGCGCGCCGCCATCAAGTGCTCGGGTCGCCATGGCCATCTCGCCGCGTGGCACGCGCACCAGCGGTGCGATTCCGCATGAGAGTGCGGCTATGGAGATCTGAGCCGTCTGGTCAAGGGTAAGGGGGCCGTGCTCAAGGTCTAGGAACAGCCAATCCATCCCAGCAGTTTTCATCATCGGGGCAATGTCGGCAGAGCGCGCGAGCCGCACGCCGATGCCGATTGAGAGATCCCCAGCCTCCAGACGTTCACGCGCTGGGTTTACGAGCGACACCATCTTTTCGCTCTCCTTCGGAAGAAGCTAACCCAGACGTAGGGCGTCATCGCCGGGCTGATATGCGACGTTGCGCTGGGCAGGGTTGCGGTTGACCAAGGGACGGCCATAGAGGGGATGAAGCATGCTGCGGACCTCATGCTCGATCTCGAAAACGGGTTTGCCGGTCGCCGGATCGACGATAGTGACGAACCGATACTCGTGCTGGTCGGTTTCCATGGAAACCAGCCCACGCTCCCGCAGCCAATGATAGGGACCCGAGAAGTCGGCGAGATAGACTTGAATGTGGTGGCCATCGAACTTAGCCTGCCGGCCCGATTTTTCACGGAAAATCAAAAGCTGATTCACGCCGGCACAGACATATGCTGCGGTGGCCTTGTCGAACTGACCCATTCGTGCCGGAGCGCCTATGATCTCGTTATAGAATAGCGCGATTGCGCCCGCCGCGCCTGTCGATACATCGAAGCAGACGTAGGTAATGCCATGCTGCATCTGTCCGAATCGCTTGCCTGGCCGATAGCACCGAAAACGATTTCCCCACGGACAGGTTACCTCGATGCAGCCACGGTCGCGTTTAAAACCGAACTTCGTGCCGCGAAGACCTTCGCGCACACCTTCAAGTCGCTGCGCCAGCCGGTCGAAGTCATTGATCACTAGTCCTATGTGGCCGCGCAGTCTTTGGGTGCCGCGTGTTGGAAGATGAAATTGCTCACGCCCGATATTAACCCACATGAGATCAGTGCTAGTCATCAGATAAGGGTCGCGGGTCAGGCCTAGGCCGCTGATATAGAACAGGGTCGCTAGGCTCTGGTCGGGTACGAGCAGATTGACATGCTCGAGGCCGATAATGTTACCGACGTCTTCCTCGGCGCGATTGTATGATTTGGATCCGCCCAAGTTTTAGTCCTCAAAGATTGCGACAGCGCGGATCGGGCTCGCCGTGCCGCCCTTGATCTTGAGTGGGAACCCAACAAACCGGAAGCGGCCCTTGCCAACGAGTTTGTCTAGGTTCATCAGGCATTCCATATGGGTGATGCCGCGTTCGGCGCAGGCGAGATGAGCTTGGTAGTTGGGCTCGCCTTCGGGTGCCGGGCTTACCGTTTCGACACCGAACATGCCGATGCCCTTATCGGCGAGCCAGTGCACTGCTGACACCGACAGGCCAGGAAACTCGTGCACATAGTCCAATGAACCGAAGAGCCGGTTATGAATCCCCATATGGATCATGACTGTGTCGCCGGCCATAATTTCTTCGCCCGACTTCTCCAGTGCAGCCTCCATGTCATCGACGGTAGCCTCGTATCGGTTGGGTACGTTGTCGCCAAAATCGAGGCAAATGCCCTCAGTATAGAAATTTTCCAGCGGCACTTCATCGATGGACGGGGCGTCCGGCGCTGGGTTGAAATGGACCGGTGCGTCGACATGGGTACAGGAATGATCGCTCATGGAGATGGATAGGGACTTCGACGTGAACTCGGTGTTGCCTGCGCGCTTTACTTCCGAGTGGTCGTTCCAGACTGTGATCACTACTGGCGGATGCGAAGGATGGGCCGGCGCGCGATGGTGAATCTCACGGCTAAGGTCGATGATTTGCATGATTTTTCCCCCTTTGCGCGGCACATTTGGGCTTTACCGGCCGCTTCAAGCGATCGAATTATGCACACTTCGCGCGGTTTGCCTAAACCGATGCTGCAGGCAATGACGGTTTGCCCAAGATCATGTCACTGGCCTTCTCGGCGATCATTATTGTGGCCGCATTTGTGTTAGCGGAATGGGCGGTTGGGATGACCGAAGCGTCGACTACGCGCAACCCCTCAATGCCATGCACTCGGAGTTCATCGGAAACGACGGCGCCCGGATCGGTTCGTGGTCCCATCTTACAGGTGCCCATTAGGTGGAAGATCGTTGTGCCGCGCTGACGCGCGAAATCGAGGAGCTCCTCGTCGCTCTCGGCATCGGCGCCAGGGGAGGTCTCGCGAACGTACCATGGCGAAAGTTCCGGGGACTGCATAAGACGTCGTGCGAGGCGGATTCCCTTGATCAGAAGCCGCCGATCAGTCTCGGCTTTGAGATAGTTCGGCTGGATCAGCGGTTTGTCTGCGGTGTCTGGGCTACAGGCCCGAACATGGCCGCGGCTTTCCGGGCGCATTGGCCAAACGCCGGCTGTCATACCCGGAAAATCGTCGAGTTCGTACACGGCGGTTTCCTTGTAGCTTGCGGGTGCGAAGATCACCTGCAAGTCGGGGTGATCTAGTAACGGCGCCGACTTGCAAAGCGCGACGGCAATTCCAGGGGACTGGGCGAGGATTCCCTTCCGAAACAAACCATACTTCATGGCCTCCCACACAAGCGCCATACCGCGCGTGTCTTCGTTGATGGTTCGGATGCCCGCGAGCTCCGCAGCCACGCGGACGCCGAAATGATCGGATAGGTTTTCGCCGACCCCCGCTAGGTTCTGCACCGGGGAAACCCCGATATCACGAAGCAGGACGGCCGGGCCAATACCCGAAACGTGGAGGATCTGCGGCGACGCGATCGCACCAGCGGATAGAATGATCTCGCGTTTAGCGAGTACCTCATGCGCTCGGCCTTCGCGGCGATAAAGAACTGAAATTGCGCGCTGGCCGTTAAAGACGATGCGGGTGACATGGGCGTGGGTGCGGATGTCGAGGTTCATCCGTCTGCGTACCGGATGCAGGAACGCGCGCGCGGCGCTAGCTCGTTGTCCTTTATGGATTGTTCGCTGGAAGTATCCCACGCCTTCTTGGATCGCGCCGTTGTAGTCGAGGCCGCGGGGGATGCCCTGATTTGCGGCACCGTCGATGAAGGCGTCAGATATTGGATCGCGGCGGTCGACGTCGGTGACGACAAGCTCTCCATCGCGACCTCGGTAGGTGTCGTCGCCGTGGCCGATCCGTCTTTCACTGCGCCGGAAGTAGGGAAGAACATCGGCGAAGCCCCAACCGCGATTACCCATCTGCGCCCAGCTGTCGAAGTCCATGCGCTGGCCGCGGTTGTATATGTGCCCGTTGATTGAGCTGGAGCCACCTATCACCTTGCCGCGTGGTGTCACGATCGAGCGTCCCGCTGTGCCGTCGCTGGGTTCGGTCTGATACAGCCAATTCAGGCGCGGGTTTGAAAGGGTCTTGATGAACCCTGCGGGCATGTGAATGAACGGGTTGCGATCAGCCCCGCCCGCCTCGAGCAGGCAGACTGTCGCGCCGGACGCGGACAGGCGGTTTGCCAGAACCGAGCCCGCCGAACCGGCGCCAATGATAATAAAGTCGTAGGATTCAGGCATCCGCCAGTTTCTCGTTCCGACGAAATATGCTCAGCGGTTGCGCGCCAAGTCTTCGATGATGGTTCGTGTCGTGAAGCGCGAGATTCGGTGATCCGCATGGGTCTCGTCGATCACCACATCGAACGATCCACCGTTAGGACCGATCGCCACCGCATCGCGGACTGCCTGAGCATACAATTCGCTACGAATCCCGTTGAAGCAGCAGCGGTCGTATCGATTGAAGACCTGAACCTGGCGACGCCTGGGGCCCGAGGCACCAAGAACGAAGAGTTCGAGATGGTTTGCGATCTCGATGAGCGGCGGATAGGTGGGTGGGCCGTCGGGCATGACCTCCTGCCCGCGCCGCATGTAATTCGGATAGACGCCGGCAATCGGGTAGCTCCGCTCAATCGACGGGTCGAGAGCGGCGACAAGCATGGCCATGAAGCCCCCCATCGAGAAGCCGACAATGTCGGTCGAGCGATAGTCTGATTGCGCCCGCGCGAAGTTAATGGCGCCATAAACCGGCGTGAGGTGGTGCCGCAATGGCCGGTCGAAATGAGACATCTCGTGAAAGATGTTGGATTTTTGGTTCTGGCGCGCATGCGGTCTAATCCCGTCCTGGTCAGAATCTACGAACGCGAGCGTGCCGCCATGTCCGAGCGCGTTAAGAGCAACGATGTCGTATCCGGCGTCGAGCAGCTTGCTCAGGAAATCGGATACAGTCTGAATGGGATCGCCGAAACCATGGTGGTAGACAACAAGCCGTTCATTCCCACGGGCCGACCGAATGATATAAGGGTTCGACGTCAGTCCAAGCCCTAGGTCGAAATGCAGCCGTGTCACAGCGGTACCGTTAGGCAGCTCGCCCAACTCTCCGTCGTCATCGAGGATACGGTCGGGCGCCAGATCTCTAGGAATACCGCCTGGCCCCAAGGCCATGTCCAGCAACCGCTCGCGTACCGCGGCTGGGGTTTGTATAACCGCAGAGGAGATCATCGCGGTAGTATCGAAGACTCTCAGAGCCGGGTCTATCTCCTCGTATAAATAGGAATCAGGCGCCTTCAGCCGCCGATAGACGACCCTAGTCGGGTCGAAATGGTGAATCGCCACTTCAACCACGCCGGCCAGCACCAATACAGCCAAGGCTAGCACGGCCAACCGGGGCCAAAGTTTCTTCATCATCAATGCCGTCGCGTTGCAAACAAGAAAATCAAGCGAAGATTATAGGCGCTGCACCGATGGACAGCACACAAGCTGTCATCATGAGGACGATCTAAAGCGCGTCTGACGTCTTGAACGCCCGCACCACAATCACTTCATCCAAATGCCCGCTGATTTCATTAAGGCGCATTCGAACCCGGAGGTCCAACGCCTTTAATGACGTAATCGAAAACCTGAACCATCGATTTCCGCTTTGACCGTCTAGGCTACCTTTCGGTCTGGAGAAGTCGGTTCCAAGCCTCCAGGCGACCGGTCTCTGTCTCACCAGCAGCCGCAGCCTCGGCCGCGACCTCCACCAGTTCTGTAAACAAATCGTCTGTTAGCGGGCCCTTGCGGAGTTTAAGCTCCTTTCGCACCTGTTCGAGGATCAGGTTGGCGGTCGCCGTATCGAGTTCCCCGAGGGACATGTCGGCTGCCCGTCGCTTGATAGCCATGGGGCCAGAATAGTGGCAAAGCGCAACCTTATCGGTATTCCCGAGTACCGATGGAGCCCAGGCGTTGAACGACCATTGATCATCGCTGGGTAAAACGTAGTGGACTTCTGCGGCATGGGAGAAGGCAGTCCGGCCAGTGCCCGGCAAATGATCGGGAATGGGCTGGTTCCAGACCTGTGCCACGAATTCCGAGAGTTCCTGGAATCCGTCAAGGCGGATACCCATATCATATCCGTAGAAAATCTCGCAGATTGCAGCAAGCACGGCGATATTTGGAACGCCTGCGCGTTCGCCCAGTCCGTTGATGCAGCCTTCAAGGATCTCGGCGCCGCCCTGAAGCGCGGATAGCTGGGCGGCCGTTGCCAGATCGAAATCATCGTGGCTGTGAATCGCGAGTGGCAGATCGCCGATGCGTTCTTTTACGGCCTTGGCGTGATGTTCGTAGACGGCCGGCATGCAGGGCGCGCAAATATCGTCGATCCGTACAATGTCGGCGCCAGCCTCTGCCAAGCGCTCTATAATCTCAAGCAGCCAGCCCAGGTCGAGGCGTGTGAAATCCATAGTGTTGACGTTGATCGTCGCGCCTTTCGATTTGCCATAGGAAACGGCCTCGCAGGCCTTGTCGACGGCTTCCTCGCGACTGATTTTCATGCCGCCCATCGATTCAACCAGTCGAAAATTGTAGTCGGAAACGGCAAATGCCAAGCAAATTATGTCGGCTCCGACATCCAGGCAGAGATCGATTTCCTGCCGGCAGAGTTCCGGGTTGAGTGCGGCCGTGGGGTGCACAAGCGCCTGGACCTTGAGGTCCAGACCCAGCTTTTTGACCTGTCGTATTTCGTCGGGGTCGTCATGATGCATCTCGATTATCGGAATGCCTACGGCATCTATGCGCCGAGCGAATTCGACCACTTCATCCAAACCGATAGATACGCCGTCTACCTGCCTGCCTTCGCGCAATGTCATGTCCATCAGCTGGACCCTGTCGGGCAGGTTCATTCTCTCTCGAATAGCGGGGTCGAAATTATAAGGGCTGACGGCCCACATTCCTTCGCGGTAACCGATCGATTGTGTCACGTGTATCGAGCCTCTGTTCAATTTGACGGTGAAGGCGCACAGATGTTCCGCCTAAGTCTCCGCTGTCCTATCGAGCACACGCATGGTGCCTTTGATCGACAGCGACGCAAAGTCAAAACTGGATGATCTGCCGAGGGCGGCATCACCGTCGCAAATCAGATCGCACGAAGTTTACAAGTCCAGCTCCAGTCCGAACAACGAAACTGCATTGGTACGGCCGATGGCCAACCGCTCGGCCTCGGATAGTTCAGCCTGATTAAACCAACTGGCGCCCTGTTCCATCGATTCATAGGGATAATCGATCGAAAACAATACTCGTTCGACGCCCATCTCTCGGATAGCCAGATGAAGCGGCGGATCATGAAACTGGCCGCTGGTGGAAACATGGACATTCGTTTGCATGTAAGTCCGCAAGGTTTTTTTAGCCGGCATACCTTTCGGGTTTTTCTGTAGGCAGTTATCAGCTCGCCACAGATCGAACGGAATGCGCTCACCGAGATGGCCCAGCACCATCTGCAGGCGCGGACAATCGTCGAAGAGGCCACCACACATCAGACGCAAAGCGTGCATGGCGGTCTCGAGCGCATAGGCCCAAGGGGCAAAGGTCAGCCACGGATGCCCATGGAAAAAGGGCATGTCATCGAAAAACGGGTTTCGCGGGTGCAGATAAAAAGGCACCTCCATTTTCTCGATTGCCGCCCAGAATGTTCGATATTCAGGCAGGTCGTAATAAAGCTGGGGCGTTGGCCCAACCGATTCACTGAAGCCGTTTACGTTGGCGCCCAGCAGACCCAGTTCCGCAACCGCGCGATCCAACTCTCGGATAGCCGCCTCCGGGTCCTGCATGGGTAGGGCTGCGAAACCTCCCAGACGATCTGGACGCTTGTCAATCTTCTCGGCCAACAGATCGTTCGCCCGTCGCGCCATATCGATGGCTTTGGAAGTTTCGCGCTCCGCTTGAACGGCTGGTCCGTTTAGAGACAGGATCGCGAAGGCCACCCCGCAACGATCCATCAGCTCGATGCGCTCGCCGTGGAAATCCGCTAGGCGCCGATGCAGTTCCGGGGCACCGGGACCGAGGGTCTCGGGCAGTGCAAAATGCTCCTCAATGGTAACCTTGCCATCCATGTCGGGCCTCCGTCCTGCCCCGTAAAAGATGGGGTTCAATAGAATCGGTTGGATGAGCGTCTTCAGGCGCCCGAGCATTCACTGCACCGGGGATCGCAATACTCATCATAACTGCTGCTCGTTTTTACAAGTGTGTTTTAAACCAAGCGGTAGTTTCCTGCGCGACGGTCTCAAAATGCTGGGAGTTCGAGAATTCGTAGATTTGGTTATGGCGCGCCTCGGGAAGCTGGACCAGTTTCTTGGGCTCACCACATTTCTCAAATGTTAAATGTACTTCTTCTGGCGGGACCATCGAATCATAGCCAGCCGCGAAGAACAGCACCGGGCGTGGCGAAATCCGGTCGACGACCCAATCGGGCTTGTAGCGAAACGCGGCCTCTACACTCTCCATATCTACATACGGGTCGTCTGCCGCGCCATGTTTCTCGACAGTCATGGTCGGCTTGTCGGAGGCATCTGGGTCAAGAGGGTAGATGTCGTAGCGGTAGATGGTCTGTTTCTTGCCAGTCACCACGCGATGCCGCGCCTCGGTTCGCACCGCATCACGGAACATGTACCAGTCATAGGCGGATCGTACCGAACGCAGCCAGCGCTCCCCATCATGCACCCCCACGGCTGAAACTATGACCTTGAGGCGCGGGTCGAACGCTGCGCTCCAGATGGCATTGGCAGCTCCGAAACTTGAGCCGTAGACCCCGATGCGATTGGCATCGACCCCATCGATCGTTTCTAGATAGGTGGTAGCGTCATATACATTCTGCGCCTGCTCGAGGGGACGGTGCCGGCGCCGCGGTCCCTCCGCTTCGCCATAACCGACATAATCGGGCGCCAAAGCGACAAAGCCCTCACGCGCTAACCGGCGCGGGATATCGACGGTCGCCACATTCTTGCGTCCGGAATAGCCGGTCAGGCTGATCACCGCGGGGAGAGAGGGATCACCCGATCGCCATTCAGCAGGACGGTACAGATGTGCCGTAATCTTATACCCGTCGCTGTAGAAGGCGACATCTTTTCGGGTGTAGCCCTCGTCGGTCATGAAATCTCCATATATATGCCGCTAGCACCTGTGTGCATTTAATATTTGCAAGAAATAGCCAGACCCTGCGTATTTCACTGATGAAAAAAATGGAGGCCCGGGCCGGGCCTCGCTAATCGAACCGAAACAGATATTTAGCATATCGCAATCTAGCTAACCCGCTGATTCCTTCCATCCGGAGGAACAAAATTGGCTAAGCGAGAGGCGGCTGGCTAAACCGCAATCGATCAACTGCAATGGGATCAGTGCGTTAGCTCGCGAGAGCGAAAGGTTGGAGGCCCGGGCCGGAATCGAACCGACGTACAAGGATTTGCAGTCCTCTGCATAGCCACTCTGCCACCGGGCCGGCCTGAGAGCTATTTCAGTGCCGCGCCTCATATCACAGAATTGGGCGTGGATTGGAAGCCCCAACTGTCCTGCCATTCCGGTTTGTGTGATTGTGTTGGCGCGTGGCGGTAATTATAAGCGTGGGACGCCTGGAGAATGATGAGAGCGGGTCTGCCGACAATGAGCTATTTCGAAACCGCACGGCGAAATATGGTCGACGGCAAGTTACGGCCAACAAAAGTAACCGACACGAGGATTCTTGATTCGATGGGGGTCCTACCGCGGGAAATGTTCACGGAAAAGGCGAGGCAGGGCGTCGCTTACATCGACGAGGACATAGAGGTTGCTCCCGGTCGCTACATGATGGAGCCGGTGGTCCTCGCGCGCCTTGTGCAGGCGCTGAACGTTGGAGCGAACGATTCGGTGCTAGTGATTGGTGCGGGGACGGGATACGACGCCGCGTTGATCGGCACTCTGGCTGGACCGGTGGTCGCGATTGAAGTCGATGCGGCGCTGGTTGAAACGGCGTCGATGGTTATTAGCCATCTCGGCATCGACAATGTTGCGGTTGTGGAAGCTGCACTGGCCGAGGGATACCCGGCCCAAGCACCATTCGATCTCGTGTTTTTCTGCGGTGCGGTGCCGGAAGTACCGGCGCGAATTGCCGAACAGGTGGCCCCAGGCGGACGCATAGTCGCCGTAATAGGCGGAGCCGAGAATGGCGTCCTCGGGCGCGCGACGATCATGACCCGGACCGGTGACAATCTTTCTTCTCGTGCGATTTTTGATGCCGGCACCCGAACGTTGCCGGGCTTTGAGGTGGCAGCCAAGTTTGTATTCTAAATTTGTGTCTGGCACGGTCCTAGGGGACGGTTCTGATATAGGTTTGGACAGTGCGCCAATAGTTTAGCGAAAGGGTGCACGAACTTTGTGATGAGATTTTAGCTATGATTCTGAAGTATGGATTGAGCATCATCGCGATCCTCTCTGGCATGGGCGTTAGTGCGACGACGACAAATGCCGAGAGCCTTCATGAGGCGCTGGTGCAGACTTACGAGACCAATCCGGAAATCGCCGCCAAGCGTGCTGGGCTGCGCGCCACGGATGAAAGTGTGCCGCAGGCACTGTCAAACTGGCGCCCGAAGGTCGAGCTCGATGCTTCCTATGGCGTTCGCTTGCGCGACCGTGACTTCAGCAGTTCAGCCGCAGATATAAAAAACACGGATCAGGTTCAGTCGATTTCACTGGGCATCCGCCAAAATCTTTTTCGTGGCTTCCGGACGCTCGCGAAAACCGATAGCGCGCGCAACCGCGTGGCGGCCGGTCGGGCCAACCTGATCAATGCCGAACAGTCGATTCTGCTCGAGGCCGTGACCGCCTATGTGAACGTCGTCCGCGACCGGGTGATTATGTCGTTGCGCGAAAACAACGTCCGGGTCCTCGAACAGGAGCGTCAGGCTACGGCCGACCGTTTCGAGGTAGGCGAACTGACTCGTACGGATGTGGCACAGGCGGAGAGTCGGCTGGCGGATTCGATTTCCCGGCGCACGATTGCGCAAGGCAACCTCGATACGTCGACGGCAGACTATGTGGAGGTCATCGGTTCGACGCCAACAGATTTGATCCGGCCGGCCCTGCCAGAAGGACTCCCTACATCGCAGTCGGAGGCCGTTCAGCTGGCCAAGACCAACAACCCGTCGGTGGTTGCGCAGAATTTCACCGAACGCGCTGACCGTGATGCGGTGGACCTTGTGACCGGTGAGTTGTTGCCGACGCTCACGCTGAATGGCGAAATCGAGCGTAACAAGGATGTACTGGGTTCCGACACGGTGGGCTCCGAGCAATCGGTTACCTTAAATCTGAAAATGCCCCTCTACCTGGCAGGCGATGTTTACTCGCGGATCCGCGAAGCAAAGCAAATTGCAAACCAGTCGCTTCTTTCGTTAGCGGAACAAGAACGGCGAGCCCAGGCGCAGGCTTGGCAGAGCTGGGCTGATCTCCAATCGGCTTCCGCACGCATCGTTTCGGTTGAGGCCGAGGTGGTGGCCCAGAAGATCGCCTTCGAGGGCGTTCAGCAGGAAGCCAAGGTTGGCTTCCGCACCGTACTAGACTTGCTTGATGCGGAACAGGAACTGCTGGATGCGCGGGTCGACCTCGTGGTCGCGCAGCGAGACGAGATCGTTGCAGCATATAAGTTGCTAAAGGCGATCGGCCGCCTGACCGCCCAGGATCTGGAGCTCGACGTTACAATTTACGACCCGGACCGAAATTTTCGGGATGTCGAAAACAAGCTGTTTGGGTCGGACATTGGCAACGGGGACTAATACCGGGTCGGTACTAGGCGAGAGCACCTTGGTAGCGGTGTTTTAACTGGCCCGGAATCGACTAAATTTATACTCTGCGCTTAGAAGTCGTTAACTAATTTCTGCGGTTATGCCCAATGAACGATACGGATGTCGACCAGCAAGAACCATCGATGGAGGAAATCCTCGCGTCGATCCGCCGGATCATATCCGAGGACGGCGATGAGGATTCTGAGGCCAAAGCCGTGGCGGCGATCTCCGATGGTGAGGACACGCCGGTGGAACCCCTGAATGACGATGTAAAGGAACCTATCGAGATACTGGATGATGATGTCGATGGCGATATTCTCGAGCTGACCGACGTAATCGATGACGACGAACCCGAACCGAGACCCGAGCATGAGCCGAAACTTGAAGGCGAAATCGAATTGGTTGACGACAAGCTTCTCTCCGATGAGGTTGAAGAGGTCAGTGTTGCTGCAATGTCGGAGCTAACTACCGTGCTCGCGGCCAATGCTGCCGTGGGTGACGGTGACCAGACACTCGAGCAGCTCCTCAAGGATGTGCTGCGTCCGATCCTTAAGCAGTGGCTAGACGACAATCTGCCCAAGATCGTCGACCGCATCGTGCGCGAGGAAGTGGAGCGCATCGCGCAGCGCGCAAAGTAGAACCCGTCAGAACCGTTGAAATGTTTCTGCGGCCGACCCGAAGGGACTAGCCGCGACGCACCCGCTTCGCTAAACAGCCAACGCTGAACGCTTGCTTGCTCCGGCGAAACGAACAGTTCGAATCTGCAGCATAGCCTCGAAACGATGACGACCCTCGAAAAGACATACGCGCCCGCGGAGATTGAGACGCGCCTTTATGAACTCTGGGAAGACGCAGGCGCGTTCGCCTGTGGGCGCACCCGTAACGCGACCTACACGATCGTCATCCCGCCGCCGAATGTGACCGGCAGCCTGCATATGGGACATGCGCTGAACAACACGTTGCAGGATCTGCTGGTCCGCTGGCGCAGGATGCAGGGCTACGACACGCTTTGGCAGCCCGGGACTGACCATGCCGGCATCGCGACACAGATGGTGGTCGAGCGCCAGCTCGCCGAGGACGGCATCCGGCTTGATCGGGGCCGGGCGCTCAACAATACGGGTGAGAAGCTGATTTCCCGCGAAGACTTCCTAGACAAGGTTTGGGCGTGGAAGGAAGAGTCCGGGGGTACGATCATCAACCAACTCAAGCGGTTGGGGGCTTCCTGCGACTGGTCGCGCGAGCGGTTCACGATGGACGATGGGTTGTCGAAGGCCGTGCTCAAGGTTTTCGTTGAGCTGCACCGCCAAGGCCTGATTTTCAAGGACAAGCGCCTAGTCAACTGGGACCCGAAGCTACACACTGCTATCTCGGATCTCGAGGTTGTGCAAAAGGAGGTGGAAAGCCATCTTTGGTACTTCCGTTATCCGATCGAGGACGAGCCCGACCGCTATGTCACGGTGGCAACCACCCGACCCGAGACGATGCTCGGCGACACCGGCGTTGCGGTGCACCCGGATGACGAGCGTTATAGAGACATCGTAGGTAAGAACGCGATCCTGCCGATTACCGGCCGAAGGATCCGGATTGTTGCCGACAGCTACGCCGACCCCGAGCAGGGCTCGGGCGCGGTAAAGATCACCCCGGCACATGACTTCAACGACTTCGACGTCGGCCGCCGGGCCGGGCTCGACATGATTAACGTGTTCGACGCCTCGGCGGTTGTCGCCATCGATACCGACGAGTTCCGTACCAATGCCGACGTCTCGGAATGGGGTGACCCCGACGCGGCAATCGCGGGCTATCACGGACTCGACCGGTTCGTGGCGCGCGAGAAGATAGTCGCGGAAATGGAATCCCGAGGCCTGCTCGCCAAAATCGAGGCGAACCGGCACATGGTACCGTTCGGCGATCGTTCCGACGTGGTGATCGAGCCTTGGCTCACAGACCAATGGTATGTGGACGCCGAGACCCTGGCGAAGCCGGCCGTCGCAGCGGTCGAGAAAGGCGATACGCGTTTCGTACCTGAGAACTGGTCGAAGACCTATTTCGAGTGGTTGCGCAACATCCAGCCCTGGTGCATCTCGCGCCAACTCTGGTGGGGTCACCAGATTCCGGCATGGTACGGGCCTGACGGGGAGGTGTTTGTTGCCGAGAGCGAGACGGCAGCCGCGGAAGCTGCTGAAGCGCAATACGGCAAACCAGTTGAACTGACGCGCGATCCGGACGTACTCGACACCTGGTTCTCATCAGCCCTGTGGCCGTTCTCAACGCTCGGTTGGCCGAACGAGACGCCCGAACTTGCGCGCTACTATCCAACCAGCGTCCTGATCACCGGTTTCGACATCATCTTCTTCTGGGTCGCCCGTATGATGATGATGGGTCTCTACTTCATGGACGAAATCCCGTTCCACGGCGTGTACATCCATGCCCTCGTGCGCGATGAGAAGGGCGCGAAAATGTCTAAGTCGAAGGGCAACGTGATAGACCCACTGGAGGTGATCGATGAGTTCGGTGCCGACGCGCTGCGCTTCACCCTTACGGCGATGGCTGCCATGGGCCGGGACATTAAGCTCGCGACGTCGCGGGTGCAGGGCTATCGGAACTTCGGCACCAAACTTTGGAACGCCGCGCGCTTCTGCCAGATGAACGAGTGCGCCGTGCCGGACCCAGACTTCGATCCAGCGTCCGTTGAACTGGCCCTGAACAAGTGGATCACGGGTGGCGTGACCGAGGCGACGGCAGCGGTGACTAAGGCATTGGAGGAGTACAAGTTCGACCAGGCCGCGGGTTTGGTCTACCAGTTCACTTGGCACACCTTCTGCGACTGGTATGTGGAGTTCGCCAAGCCGGTGCTCCAAGGGGACGATGCAGCCGCTAAGGCTGAAACCCGGGCCGTTGCCGGCTGGACACTACAACAGATCCTTCGGTTGCTGCATCCGTTCATGCCCTTCATCACCGAGGAGCTGTGGCAGCACTTTGGGGACGGTGAGGGGATGCTGATCCACGCGGCGTGGCCCGCAAACGATATCGCGCCGGTGGATGACGTCGCGAAGGCGCAGCTCGACTGGGCCGTCCGCGTGATTACCGAGGTGCGTACGGTGCGCAACGAGTTAAATGTGCCAGCCAGTGCAAAGATACACGGAATCCTGCGCGGCGCGTCCGACGAAACGAAAGAACACCTCGCACGCTACAGCGACCAGATCCTCCGTCTCGCGCGGCTGGATGCGGTTGATCTCGACGCGGACCTGCCTGACGGCGCGGTCCAGATAGTGCTGGGCGAGGCGATTCTGGCGCTGCCGCTGGCCGACGTTATCGACCTCGGCCAGGAGCGCGACCGGCTAGCGAAGGAAATCGCAAGGCTGGAGAAGGATATGGCCGGCATCGACAAGAAGCTCGCGAACGAGAAGTTTCTGACGAACGCACCTGAAGAGGTGATCGCCGAGCAGCACGAGCGCCGCGCGGACGCGTCCCATGCGAAAGAAAAGCTCGAGGCCGCCCTCAAAAGGCTGAAGGTAGCGTAGATATTATCAATCGTAGTTCCCGCTAAGGCGGGAAGCCATAAACACCATTGGGCTAAAACTTGACGGCCGCGTTTATGGACACTCGCCACCGCGGGTGCGACGAAATTGGTTGTGACAGCCAATCTGGTCACAGAAGATCGGCGCGTCTATGCTCCGCGGCAACCAATTCATACGGGCAAGCGCTTGCAATCTGATGAAGGAAATAGGTCATGGACGGCAACACACTAGGCGGCGAATGGGACAAATCGAAACTGCCGAGTCGCCACGTCTCGGTCGGCAATACCTCGGCTCCTCACCGCGCGTTCTACTACGCGATGGGGATGACGGAGGAGGAGATCAAGCAACCTTTCGTCGGTGTCGTCACTACTTGGAACGAGGCGGCGCCATGTAACATTGCGCTGTCGCGACAGGCTCAGGCCGCCAAAATGGGCGTGCGTGAGGCTGGCGGCACCCCGCGCGAGTTCACCACCATCACTGTCACCGACGGCATCGCCATGGGCCATGACGGCATGCGCTCGTCGCTGATTAGCCGCGAAGTGATCGCGGACTCGACCGAGCTAACTGTGCGCGGCCATTCCTACGACGCGCTCGTTGGGCTCGCGGGTTGCGACAAGTCACTCCCCGGCCTAATGATGGCCATGCTGCGCCTGAACATCCCTTCGGTCTTCATGTATGGCGGCTCGATCCTGCCCGGCACTTTCAAGGGTAAGGACGTCACCATCATCGATGTTTTCGAGGGCGTCGGCGCCAACGCCGCGGGAAATATGTCCGACGAGGATCTGAAGACGCTGGAATGCGCGGCCTGCCCGTCGGCCGGCGCGTGCGGCGGCCAATTCACGGCCAACACTATGGCTTGCGTGTCCGAGGCCATTGGTCTTGCGTTACCCCACTCGGCAGGCGCGCCGGCGGTTTATGAGAACCGCGACGAGTACGCGATTGCCAGCGGTCAGGCGGTGATGGCGCTTATCAAGAACCAGCTACGCCCGCGCGACATCGCCACCCGCAAAGCCTTCGAGAACGCTGCGGCCATCGTTGCGGCGACGGGTGGCTCGACCAACGCTGGCCTTCATCTACCTGCTATGGCCGCGGAGGCGGGTATCGAGTTCGACCTGATTGATGTCTGCGAGATCTTCCGTAAGACGCCCTACATCGCCGATCTCAAGCCCGGCGGAAAATACGTCGCCAAGGATCTATACGAGGCCGGCGGCGTCGGAGTCGTTATCAAGGAGCTGCTCGACGGCGGCTTCATGTACGACGACTGCATGACCGTGACCGGCAAGACCTTGGGCGAGAACTATGGCGGTGTCGATTTTCCAACGGGCCAGGATGTGGTCCGCAAGATCGATAACGCGCTGTCCGAGACTGGCGGCGTCGTCGGCCTTATGGGGAACCTTGCGCCCCAAGGCGCGATCGTAAAGATTGCGGGCCTCGCGAAGCTGGTTTTTACAGGCCCGGCACGGGTGTTCGAGCGTGAGGAGGACTGCCTGCAGGCGGTGCTCAACCGTGAGTACGAGGAGGGTGACGTACTGGTCATCCGAAACGAGGGACCGAAGGGCGGTCCGGGTATGCGCGAGATGCTATCAACGACCGGCGCTCTCTATGGCCAGGGTATGGGCGACAAAGTGGCGCTGATCACCGACGGCCGATTCTCCGGCGGCACGCGCGGCTTCTGTATTGGACATGTCGGCCCGGAGGCCGCGGTGGGCGGGCCCATTGGCCTGCTCGAGACGGGCGACATGATCACCATCGACGCGGAGAACGGTTCCCTCGACGTGGACCTGTCGGACGACGAGCTCGAGAAACGCCGCGCAGCGTGGAAGCTGATCGAGACAAATTACCAGTCGGGAACGCTCTGGAAATACGCACAGACTGTGGGGGATGCGCGTTACGGGGCGATCACACATCCGGGAGGCAAGGCCGAAACCCACATGTATGCGGATCTTTAGGTACTGGGGTCTCACAGGTAACCTCGGGAGAACGACATGTTGCGTCGTCTTTTCGAAGGACTGGTGATGCTAATCGTCGTCTGGGCCGCCCTGAACCAGATCGAAGCTGGGCTTGTTGCGGTCGTGATCATCGTCAGCGCGGTCTTTGCGTTCACTGCCTGGCGTATCCGCCGTGTCTGGCAGCGCTACCGGATGCGAATTATGATCAAGTCGCGTCTGCGTAACGCTCCCGAAGCCGCCAACGCAGCTGTCGAGAACGAGATGCTGTCCCTGCGCGGCAAGCAGTATGGCCGCGGCGCTGAGCTCAATTTCTGGACAGGGTTCGTTCTGGGTGGCGCCATTACCATGGATACGCCGAACCCGGTGCATGCGGGTGACATGTACGAGCTCGAGAGCATCGGCGGTAGCTTCGGCGGAGATATGGGCGGTAGCCTCGGCGGAGATATGTAGCCGGGACGTGCGCGGGGGATCGGCAAACTCGCAATTACTCTCGTAATTTTATGGTTCGGTGCGGGCACCGCGGCCGCGCGCAGGGATAGCAAGACCCGCCACTCTCAAGGAGGAGAGGGTGCGCGCGAAGTGCGCGGGCGAGGTGGTATTTCAGTTCGGGCTAGGAACCTCACCTCTCCCTGACTGTTTCCATCCGCAAGGGGAGGGATGCAAATCTCTCTACTGAACGTTCGATTTCTTAGTCGGGACGATCCGCTGTACTTGGATCTTCTTGTGGTCTATCAACTTGCCGACCCGAGGTGAAATTTCGTTCTGCCAGTGCGGGTCCTCGTAGACCGCCTTATAGAGCCGTTCGCGCTCCTTTTCGGAGTTGAACCGACGCATCCACACGAAGACGGAATCGTCGGTCTCGCCGTGCCACGAGCCGCAGATCACCATGCCTTTAGCAATCTGGAATGGGGCGATCTCCTCGCTGAAGATCTTGAGCCATTCCTTCATCTTGTTACGGCGGATGTTGTATTGCCGGAGTTCGAAAAACGCCATGTGAGTAATCTCCTCGGTATTTGCCGCGGCCTCAGACCGTGGCCTCGTGTTGTTGGTCGGCTTGACCTTATCGTAATGGGCGAAGGTATTGGCCAAGTACCAATTAAAAAACTCCAAGTAGCTCTGCATCAGGAGCTTTTGCAGGTTGTTCGCGTCCTTGCCGGTCGGCAAGCATTCGCCGAGTAAGGTTCTGGGAGAGGCCATGGTTCGCAAGTGCGGTAAAGCCAACACCTTCCCCGGTCTTCCGCGACTGTTCGGCTAAAGTTCTAAGCGTGTCCGGATGGCTGGTTATCACGGGCCCTACGTCGACGAGAGGAAATGCCCGGCGCGGCAGATCACGAGCATTGCGCCCAAATTCAATTTCCGTAGCCAGGGACATGTCCCACCTCCGTCAAAGTGCACGAACTAAAAAGACTCCCGATGAACCGACACCATATCAGGTCCACCGGAACACGCTTAGTTGAGCCCGAGCAGGAATTGCCCCGCATAGGCCTTGATGAAGTTCGAAACTAGAAGCATCAGGTAGAGTGGCGACAGTGCGCCAACGACGGCGGGCTCCAGAATTCGCCGAAATCGGGAATAGGGGCGCGTGGTGTCGGTGATCTTAAAGGCGCAGTAAATGACGGGGTAGGTCATCAGCACCAGTACCACGAGACCAATATTGATCAGGGCAGTCCGTAGCACGAGCAATATCAGCGACTGGGCCTCGGGCAAGGACAACCAGATGCCGACGCCCAAGGCGAACAACCAAAAACCAATACCATAGGCAATCAGCGAGGCTCGATAGCCGCGGCGTCCCAGGTAGAGATCAAGAAGGACGTGCCAGACGTGCATGAATGGTTTCAGTCCGAAACGTCGACGTTGTTATCACCGTCCGCCTTAAGCTTACCGTAGTGGGTGTAGGACCGGGCCATGTACCAGTCGAAATACTCCCAGTAGGTCATGGGCTCGTACTGTGGCGGATTTTCAGGCCCGACGCAGGTCGGCAGCAAGTTGCCGGGTGTGTCGAAGCCCGGGTTAACGAAGCAGGCAAACGAGTAGCGGTCGTTATCGGTGGGTGGCACCACCCGGTGCGGCGTGGCACGAAACCGATTGTTGGTCCAGCGCTCGAAGAAGTAACCCATATTCACCATTACAGCGCCGTCGGGCAGGTCAGGCCAGAACCATGTCTCGCCGTCGGAGTCTAGAATCTGGATGCCTTCTTCCTGGGCTGGAGGCAGGTAGGTGTTGAAGCCTGTGTCGCAATGAGCGTTGGAGCCCATTTCGCCGTCGTCGAGGTCGTTCTTCGGCGGGTAGTGGGCGACCCGGAAGTAGGTGTAGCTTTGCTTGAAGAACGGGTCGAAAAAATCTGCATCGAGTTCGAGGGAGCGTGCCCAGACCGGTAGCATGGATTTGCCGAGTTCGGTGATCCGTGCCATGTAATTCTGGGCCGTCGCCTTGAAGCCAGGTGCCACGTCTTCGGGTAGCCAAGGGCAGGGGCCGTAAAACTTCTTGCCTGCGATCACGTCGGGGTGCTCGGCAGGATAGTCCGTCGCGAGGACTAGGCACTCGACCGTGTTTAGCTTTTTGGAATCATGGAATCTAGAATAGGTCGTTAGCCCGCCGCGCGCAGGTACATAGCCCTTCTGGTCGTGGGTGACCTTGATTTGCATCTTCGTCTAGAGGGGCAGGTCGTGGAACTGCTTCGCGGCATCATGCATACCTTCAATCAGCTCAGGCTCAAGCCCGTGATTCACGATAGCCACGAAACCCAAATTCTCCCAGACGTCGCGCCACTCGCCGGCAACATCCTCGATCGCGGCGGCATCGCCCATCCGCGCCTTTCCCACGTCGACCACTGGAAGCGCCTTGCGCGGCACGTCGCGGACGGACCTGGCGAATTCGGATTGGGTCTGGGCGAGTGACATTGTATTTCCCCCGTGCCGTTGGACTATAGCCTCAGGCCCTGAGCTCACACCAGACGGGGGTATGATCAGACGCCTTGGTCTTGCCGCGCGGGGCCCTGTCAATCTCGCACGCCGCCAGCCGGTCAGCCGCCTTCGGTGACAGCAGCAGGTGATCGATACGAATACCGTTGTCCTTTTGCCATGCGCCTTTCTGGTAATCCCAGAAAGAGTAAACATGGGTCTCGTTATGGAGTGTCCGCCAAGCCTCGGTGTAGCCGAGGTTCAGTAGCGTGCGGAACTTCGCCCGGGTCTCGGGTTTGAAGAGCGCGTCGTTGGCCCAAGCTGCGGGGTCATAGCAGTCGGTATCGGCAGGGATAACGTTGTAGTCACCGCCGAGGACTACCGGTTCTTCTGACGCGAGCAGCGCGGACGCCCGCTTTGTCAGCCGGTCCATCCATTTTAGCTTGTAGGGGTACTTTTCGCTCCCGACCGGATTGCCGTTGGGCAGATAGATCGAGGCGACCCGCACGCTGTCGTCGCCGGCCTCGACCCAAGCCTCGGCATAGCGTGCCTGGTTGTCGTTCTTGTCGCCGGCCAGCCCCATTGAGACTTCGCTCAGCGGGTGTTTCGAAAGGATAGCCACGCCATTGTAGCTCTTCTGGCCGTGGACGGCGCAGTTGTAGCCGAGTTCCTCGATCTCCATCGCCGGAAAGTTCTCTTCGACGGTCTTGATTTCCTGCAAGAGCACGACATCGGGTGTGGCCTCCGCCAGCCAGTCGAGGACGTTGGGCATGCGCGCCTTTATGGAGTTAACGTTCCAGGTAGCGATTTTCATACACCACTTATGCCTTATTGATCGCCCGCTGCAAACGTTGGTGAGGCTAGACTGACGGCAAATAAATAATTGTCATCACCCCGGCGAAGGCGGGGGTCCATAGGCTCTGAACGGAGCCGGGTAAGGTTCGATGATTATGATTCCCACCTTCGCGGGAATGACGCACATTCGGTGCGCCTAGTAGACTGAGAAGGACGAGCCGCAGCCGCAGGACGAAGTGGCGTTCGGGTTTTCCAGCGTGAAATGATTGCCGCCGAGGGATTCCACATAATTCAGCACGCTGCCGTCAATGAACTCCAGCGAGGCGACGTCCACGACAACCTTCACGCCCTCGGTCTCGAAGGTCCGGTCGTCCTCGTTCAACACGTCGTCGAAGTCGAAGGAGTAGGTGAAGCCGGCGCAGCCACCTCCGTCGACGACGATGCGCAGCATCAGCCCTTGCCGTGCCTCAGCAGCGAACAGGTCGTTGAGCTGGGCGATCGCGCTTACACTAAGGCCGACGCCTTTCGGCGCGGAGTCGGGCTGCACTGTATCCATCGGGTCTGTGTCCGGCAGTTCAACGTAACGATATCAGCTATTTAGTAATGCCGCAGGCTTTGTCAATTTTCCGTTGCAATCGGGCTGCACACACGTACCTTGCCGCAGATGTCCTCAGCCCCCGCAGACTTGCGTGATCCGCCCGCCGGACCTGAACATTTCGGGCCTGCCCTGGCGCCCTATGCTTGCGACCCGCTGGCCACCCGTGGACGTTTGCATGACGAACATGAGAGCGACTATCGCAGCTGCTTTCAGCGCGACCGGGACCGAATCATCCATTCGAGCGCTTTCCGGCGGCTGAAACACAAGACCCAGGTCTTCGTTTATCACGAGGGCGACTACTACCGGACTCGGCTGACCCATTCGCTCGAGGTCGCGCAGATCGCCCGCACGGTGGCGCGCGCCCTGGGCCTCAACGAGGACCTAGCTGAGGCGCTGGCGCTGGCCCATGACTTCGGCCACACGCCATTCGGCCATGCCGGCGAGGATGCGCTGGATGCGGCAATGGCACCCTATGGCGGCTTTGATCACAACGCCCAGACCTTGCGCATCCTGACCAAGCTGGAGGAACGCTATCCCACCTTTGACGGGTTGAACCTGACCTGGGAGACGCTTGAGGGCGTGGTGAAACATAACGGGCCGCTGACCGGGCATCATGCAGAGAGCGACCGGAAAATCGCGGTCGCGATCGATGAATATGTGGCCGATCAAGACCTCGAACTCGACACGTTTGCCGGCGCGGAGGCACAGGTGGCCGCAATTTCCGATGACATCGCCTACAACAGCCACGACATCGACGACGGTCTGCGCGCCGGACTCTTCGACCTTGGCGACATTGCCGACGTGCCTCTGGTTGGACCAGCTTTTGCCTCGGTGACGCGCAAACATGGCGATCTGGATCGGCCGCGGCTCGTTCATGCGGGCATCAGCCAGATCATCGGCACCATGGTCTCGGACGTGCTGACCGAGACTCGACGGCGGCTGGCCGAGGCGGATGTGGGTTCGCCGGAAGACATTCGGGGACTCGACCACCCGGTGGTGGCCTTTTCGCCCGAAATCCAGACGTCAGACCGGGCCGTGAAGGCCTACCTGTTGCAGAACATGTACCGGCATCACCGGGTCAACCGCATGACGTCCAAGGCCCGCCGGGTTGTCTCGGAGATGTTCGATCTCCTATTTCACGAGCCCGAACTGCTGCCGGCCGAATGGCGCGCACGCGTGGAGGCGAAGGACGCGACGGGCCGCGCCCGGATGATCGCCGACTACATCGCGGGCATGACCGACCGCTACGCGCTCGATCTGCACCGCAAGCTGTTTGATCCGGAATTTCTTTGATGAATGTTTTCAGTGCTTTCACGGAAATTGTTGAATCGGCGATTGGGTCTCTCGTGTCCGACGGCACGCTGCCCGAAGGCACGGATGGAGTACGGATCAGCGTTGATCCGCCGCGCGATCCCGAGCATGGCGATCTGACAACCAACGCGGCCATGGTGCTGGCAAATCCTGCTGGCCTGAAGCCACGTGAGCTCGCAGAGTCCTTAGCCGAACGGCTGCGTGCGCAGGACGGGATCGCCACAGTGGACGTTGCCGGGCCCGGCTTCATCAACCTGCGACTGCATGACGACTATTGGCGAGATTTGCTGCGGGACATCCTCGCGGCCGGCGAGGCCTACGGGCAGAGCGCCCTGGGGCAGGGACGTGCGGTGAATATCGAGTATGTGTCTGCCAATCCAACTGGGCCCCTGCATGTAGGCCATGCCCGGGGTGCGGTCGTCGGCGACGTGCTAGCAGCGCTCTTGGCCAAGGCCGGATACGCGGTCACCCGCGAGTACTATATCAATGACGCTGGCTCTCAGGTGGACGTTCTCGCCAGCTCCGCCCATCTACGCTATCGCGAGGCGCTGGGCGAGGATATTGGCGAGATTCCCGAGGGGCTCTACCCGGGCGATTATCTGGTCCCGGTAGGGCAGGCGATCGCGGCACGGGACGGGGAAAAGTGGAAGAATTTGGACGAAGCCGACTGGCTGCCGGAGTTCCGCACCTGCGCCTTGGACGCGATGATGGAGCTGATCCGCGACGACCTGGCGTTGCTGAACATCCGCCACGACGTGTTTTCATCGGAACGAGCACTGATCGAGGCCGGCGGCGTTGACACGGCCCTGAAGACCCTTGCCGAGGCGGGGCTTATCTACGAGGGCGTACTCGAACCGCCGAAAGGTAAGCTCCCCGATGATTGGGAGGAACGGCCCCAGACCCTGTTCCGCGCCAGCGAGTTCGGCGACGATTCTGACCGGCCGCTGAAGAAATCGAACGGGTCGTGGACCTATTTCGCGAGCGATCTCGCCTATCATCATGACAAGTTTCGGCGCGGGTTCCCGACCCTGATCGACGTCTGGGGGGCGGATCACGGAGGCTATGTCAAGCGCGTCGCTGCCGGCGTAAAGGCGTTGACCAACGGCTTGGCGAAGATCGACGTGAAGCTCTGTCAGATGGTACGGCTCCTAGAAGACGGCGAACCGGCGAAGATGTCCAAGCGGGCGGGTACCTTCTTGACCTTACGCGACCTCGCGGACGCGGTCGGCAAGGACGTCATCCGCTTCATCATGCTGACCCGCAAGAACGACGCACCACTAGACTTCGACCTGGTGAAGGTGCGCGAGCAGACCCGTAACAACCCTGTCTTCTACGTCCAATACGCCCATGCACGGACCCATTCGGTGGCTAACATGGCCGCCGAAGCCTTTCCCGACGCAGATTTCAGCATTCCGGCTCTCCGCGAGGCAAACCTCGCTCGCTTGACCGACTCAGACGAGCTTGCGTTGATCCGACTGCTGGCGACATGGCCTCGGACCGTGGAAGGCGCGGCTCAGGCACACGAACCACACCGCTTGGCGTTCTATCTCTACGACCTCGCCGCGGCGTTTCATGCGCTGTGGAGCAAGGCCCGCGGAGAGCCCGGCCTGCGGTTCGTCGTCGCGGAAGACAAAGAGGTTACACATGCCCGCATGGCCTTGGTAAGCGCCGTTCGGGTGGTGATCGCATCGGGACTGGCCGTCATGGGAGTGACCCCGGTCGACGAACTGCGCGAGTGAGGCGTCTATGACCGAACCCCAGATTCTCGGCTCCAAAAAATTTTACGAGGAGCCCAAAAACGGGATGAGCCCAACCGCCAAAATATTCGCGTTTGGGGCCATCGGGGTGGGTGCGGTTGCGCTCGCCGGTATCGTCTGGATCGCTTACCAGCAGGGCATCCGCTTAGGCGCCGACGACGATGCACCGGTCATCCGGGCCGCCGAGGAGCCGATCAAGCGTCAACCAGAGGATCCAGGGGGCCTCGACGTACCGCATCAAGACAAGCTGGTCTTCGGGCGGTTTGCCCCGGGACAGATAGCGCAACCGGTTGAACGCCTTTTGCCGCCACCTGAGGAGCCCGCCGAACGCCCGGAAGTGATGGTTGCGGCGCCTGATCCAGTCACGACGCCCGACCAGGCACCGGCGAGCTCGACTGAAACGCCCGCCGGATCAAAGCCGGCGATAGAGGTTGGTGAAATCAAAACGACGGAGTCTGAGCAAGTCCTTCTACCGAGTCCGCCGGAACCAGTCGTCACAGCGCCACCTCCTCCAGCACCGTCAGATGTCGCCAGCAAGCTGATTGCTCCTCCGACCGCACCTAAACCCGCGAAGAAGCTGGCAGTCGTACCAGCGCCGGCCGCGAACGGTGGATGGCGCGTCCAGCTGGCCGCGGTGTCGAGCCAGGATCGCGCACGCTCGGAATGGAACCGGATCAAGACAAGCAATAACGATCTGCTGGGTACGTTGTCACTGAAAGTCCAGAGCGTGAACCTAGATCGCGGAGCGTTCCACCGAATTCAGGCTGGGCCACTCGGCGATCGTTCCGCGGCGGTCCGCTTGTGTGGCGAACTTAAGACCCGCGGCCAGGACTGCCTCGTCGTTGCCCCATAAGCGGCCCATCCTTCCATGACCGGGCCAACGCCGGTTGTCTTCGGGATTGCCGGCGAAGCACTGACGCCTGATGAACGGCGCTTCCTGCGGGATGCCAATCCCCTCGGCTTCATTCTGTTTTCCCGTAATCTCGGCGATGCGGCCGCTATTTGCCGTCTAACTGCTGAGCTACGTAATTGCGTTGGGCGAGCTGATGCACCGATCCTGATCGACCAGGAAGGGGGTCGCGTGATGCGCCTGCGCCCGCCGAATTGGCCGCCAGCGCCTGCGGCCCGAACGATCTCTGAGATCTATGCGCGCGATCAGCCGGCTGGGTGCGATGCGGCCGAGACGCTTGGTCGCCTATTCGGCGCAATGCTTGGTGAATTAGGGATCGACGTAGACTGTGCCCCCGTTCTCGATTTGGGGTTTCCTGAGACCACCGACGCCATCGGCGACCGGGCCTATTCCGACGACCCGGCGACGGTCGCGGCACTCGGCGGCGCCATGGCCAGAGGACTGATGCGGGAAGGGTGCCTGCCGGTCATCAAGCATCTGCCGGGTCACGGGCGCAGCACTGTCGACAGCCATCATGAGCTGCCGCGGGTAGACGCCGATCGTGCGACCATGCAGACCAAGGATTTTGCCCCCTTCCGCGCCCTCAATCATCTGCCACTGGGCATGTCGGCGCATGTGGTCTATTCGGCCGTGGATCCCGAACGGCCGGGAACGGTCTCCGCCCCCGTGATCGACGGGCTGATCCGCGAGGCAATCGGCTTCGACGGCTTCCTGTTTACCGACGACATCACGATGCAGGCGTTGCGGGGCACACCGCACGTGCGCGCCGCCGCCGCGCTCGCCGCCGGATGCGACGCGGTGCTGCACTGCTCGGGCGTACTGGACGAGATGATCGAAGTGGCGGGGGCGGTACCGCCACTCTCACGATCGGCTGATCGGCGCTGGAGGCGCGTATGCGCGGCGCGTCAGAAGCCTGAGGGGGCCAGCGTCGGTGCGTTGTCGGGAGCTCTTGCTGCAATCCTGGACGGGACATGAACCGGTGAATATCAACGATATCCTGTTTCTAGCCTCAATCTGGATCCTGCCGGTCCTGCTCGCGATAACTCTGCACGAGGCGGCCCATGGTTGGGCAGCCTGGAGGCTCGGCGACGACACCGCGAAGCGCATGGGGCGGGTCACATTCAATCCCATTGCGCATGTCGATCCGTTAGGAACGATCGTTCTGCCGGCGATCCTGATCTTTGCCGGCGGCATCCTGTTCGGCTGGGCGAAGCCCGTTCCGGTCAATTTTAGCCGACTCGGGCGGCCGCGACGGGACATGGTACTGGTCGCAGCGGCCGGTCCGGGGATCAATATCGGGCTCGCGATCGTTTCCGCACTGGCCCTACATCTGCTTCCATTCCTTGGCCCAAGCTTCGGCGAATGGATTGGCAGAAATCTTGTTAATTCTATTAATATCAACCTGTTGTTGGCTATCTTTAATATGATTCCTTTGCCCCCGCTAGATGGAGGGCGTGTCGCCGTCGGTATCCTGCCGCGCCCGCTCGCCTACCAACTCGCCCGGCTCGAACGCTACGGTTTGTTTATTCTGATCGGACTGATCTTTATCCTGCCGTTGCTGGGACGACAGCTAGGCACCGATCTCAACATCTTCCGTTGGCTGGTGCTCGCGCCGCTGGAATTCCTGCGCGGATTGTTGCTGCATGGCGTCGGCCTGATATGAGCGAAACGAGCGAGACCTTCGAACAACCCGTTCCGGACCACATGGCCGGACAGGGCGAGACTTCGAGCCATGCGCTGGTCGTCAACCTAGAAGGTTTCGAGGGGCCGCTCGACCTGCTGCTATCCCTCGCTCGTGATCAAAAAGTCGACCTGACCAAGATCTCGGTCCTGGCGCTGGCCGAGCAATATCTCGAATTCATCCAGAACGCGCAAAACCTGCGCCTCGAGATCGCAGCGGACTACCTCGTGATGGCGGCGTGGCTCGCCTTCCTGAAATCGCGCCTCCTGCTGCCGGTCGAGGAAAACGAGGAAGAGCCGACCGCCGCCGAAATGGCCGCAGCGCTGCATTATCAGTTGCAACGGATCGAGGCGATGCGCTCGGCAGCGGAAACGTTGTTCGCTCGGCCGCTTCTGGGGCGCGACGTTTTCGATCGCGGTGCGCCGGAGGGAATTCGCGTGATCACCACGCCGGTCTATGAGGCCTCGCTGTTCGGGATACTCGATGCTTATGGCGCGATCACCCGGCGTAGCGAGGCCAAGACCCTGAAGATTGAGCAGTTCGAGCTATTCTCGATGGATGACGCGCTCGGGCGTCTGCGCGGCGTTCTCGGCAGCGCACCTGAGTGGGCGACACTTTCGAGTTTCCTGCCCGAGGGACTACGCGAAGGACTGCCGAAACGATCCGCGATTGCCTCAACATTCGCGGCCAGTCTTGAGCTTGTTCGTGACGGCCACGCACAAATGCGACAGGACTCTCGGTTTGGCCCTATCTTTTTCCGCCGGCGTCCGGATGCGGACCTTCCCACCCCAACGAACGAAGGGGGCAAGACCCTTGACGATCAATCCTGAACTGGACCCCCCGGAGCATACCGAGTTACTGCGTCTCGCCGAGGCCGTTCTGTTTGCGGCTGTCGAGCCGCTCGACGAGGCATCGATCGCGGCCCAGTTGCCGAAGGGGACGGACATTACCGTCCTTCTGGAAGAGCTCCGCAAGCTCTATGCCGGACGGGGGGTGAACCTGAACAGCGTCGCCGGCAAATGGGTTTTGCGCACCGCGCCCGATCTCGCGGACAAGCTAAAGATCGAGCGCCAGTCCCAGCGCCGGCTTTCGCGGGCTGCGCACGAGACCCTCGCGGTGATCGCCTATCACCAGCCGGTCACTCGGCCCGAGATCGAGGAGATTCGCGGGGTCAGCCTGAGTAAAGACACCATGGACACACTTTTCGAGGCGAACTGGATCAAGCCGGGCCGCCGGCGCAGTGCGCCGGGGCGGCCGTTGACCTGGGTCACGACCGAAACCTTCCTGTCCCAATTTGGCCTCGAGAACCTGAATGAGCTTCCCGGCTTGGAGGAGCTGAAGTCAGCGGGTCTGATCGATTCCCGGCCAGCCGTGAGCATATACGCGGCGGCGGTACAAAGTGACGAACTGCCCTTCGATTCAATCACCGGCCAGGATGAATCCGACCCGGTAATGGACGAGCCCATAGAGATAGAGGCCGACGACATCTCGGGCGAGACCGTAGCGGCGGGGAATGGCGATGCTGCGCGCGAGGGCAGCAGCGCCACCTAAACCAAGGATTTCACGGCTCGAAGGTTGCTGGCAAAGGCCGATTTCAATAGGCTCCGCCAACCCTAACAGCAGCGGCTCCGAGCCGACGGAATCATGGCGCGCGAACGTAACGATCTTGTACTTGAGCATGTATCGCACCGCTTCGACACGGCGGTGGCGGTCGACGACGCGAGCCTGACGGTCGGCGCGAGCGAGGTCGTCTGCTTGGTCGGTCCGTCGGGATCCGGCAAAACCACGCTACTCCGCATTGCGGCGGGCCTCGAACCCCTGCAGCAGGGCCGGGTCCTAATCGGTGGCGAGGTAATGGGCGACGCGCGCATGTCGGTGTCGCCCGAGGACCGAAATGTCGGTCTCGTGTTTCAGGACTATGCGCTGTTTCCGCACCTGACCGTACGCGGCAATATTGCCTTCGGCCTTAAGCAGCTCTCGGCCGACCAGCGTGATGAGCAGGTAAGCCAGGCGCTCGAACGCACGGGCATGTCCGGCTATGCGTCGAGTTACCCGCATCAGTTGTCCGGAGGACAGCAGCAACGGGTGGCGCTGGCGAGGGCGCTCGCGCCGCGGCCTCGGATCGTCCTGCTCGATGAACCATTCTCGGGCCTGGACGCATCGCTGCGCCACCGGGTCCGCGACCAGGCGGCCGCGATCCTGAGGGATTCAGGCATTGCCACCCTGATGGTGACCCATGATCCGGAAGAGGCAATGTATCTGGCCGATCGGATCGCCGTAATGGAGCAGGGACTTCTGCGCCAGATCGGTACACCCGACGAGATATATCTTTCACCGGCCAATGCCTTCGTTGCCGCATTCTTCGGAGACGTTAACAGGTTTTCAGGTACGGTCGAAGGCGGACAGGTGGCGACCCCGCTGGGTGCCGTCCCGACGAATGGGCACACGCAGGGGACGCCGGTCGACGTCATGATCCGTCCCGAGGCTTTATCCGTTTCGACCGAGGCAGCGGAGGGCGGCACCTGCGGTATCGTCGTGGCAGCGCGTTTCCTAGGGCGCCGCAGCCTTGTTGACGTACGCCTGAATGACACAGTCGGGACGCTGGTCCGTGTCCATGTGGCCGGACGATTCCTGCCGAAACAGGGCGTTAGCGTAACGGTTGGATATGACGACGCGCAGGCCCACGTTTTCGACACCAGCTAAGGCGAATAACGCTTTGAACCCAATGCGCTACGGGTACTCGCGCTTGACCGGCCATTGCGGGTGCGAACCCTTTCTGCGATAGTTCCAATAACTGCCCCTGAACGTTCGGGGAACAAAGGTAAACTGGAGCATTTGAACATGGGTACGTTTTCAATCTGGCATTGGCTCAT
>MDTE01129147.1_pt1 | contig 49501 bp, 67 predicted proteins | sample 811231 | NCBI WGS metagenome assembly MDTE01 (sample SAMN05326651, study PRJNA326480) | marine metagenome | isolation source: seawater | place: Indian Ocean: Red Sea | collected 2010 | reverse complement strand
TTTCGTAATTTTCTTTTGCTTGAGACATGTAGGTCTCAAATGGTGTAATATTAATTAATTTACTTTTTTTCATATTAAATACTCCTTTGTATTTCTAGTTATAGCTCCGCACCATTGCAAAGCCACCGCACAAAATACCACCATTCCCGCTTATGTCAATAAAACTTTGTGACAATTTTGTGACATCTTTATCTAGTGTTTTACATCACTAATACACTAACTTACTACAACACTATAACACTACAACACCTATATATTTATACAGTATTTTTAATTCTTACTCTTTTCCACTGTATTTTTATCCAGTATTTTAAATAGAAAAATGTCCCAAATTTGATAACGAATAGAAGGAGCGACAAAATAATATAATATTATATCTCACATGCGTATGGCTTGACAATGGTTGAATGGTTCGCTAGAGTGGTGTCCGCTCTGCAATGGTGCAGGGATTTACAAAGGAGTAAAAAATGACTACAAGACATTTAATGTTTAAAAATGATGTTGTTGTTGAGGTTTTTCCAGTTGACAACAACCTATATGATTTTAGTATCTATACAGATATTAATAGAGAAAAAGTAGAAAGTGATTATGGTGCTTACGAGGACATACTGTTCCGATTAAAAATATTACCATTAGGTTTTTATACTCGGTCAGAAATTGGTCAAGTGTTGCGTGAAGTTAGGGAGGTAACGAATGAAACAGATTGAAAATTTATTAGAAACTATTACACCAGAACGTCAAGAGAGATTATTAAATCCACAGATGTCCGACTGGTTTAAAACTTTTTTTATGGGTAAATATGGTAACAGAGTTTATGAAATAAAAGTTGGTCGCAAGTGGGTAACAATGCGGTCCAGTAATCATAGAGCTAGAATATCTTTAGAGAAATTTAAAACTCTAGCATTTGTTCAATGGCGTAGGGATTGTGAGTCTTTTACCTTTGTACCATCACAAAAAAGAAAAAGGGAATGGTATAAAGATTTTGGTTTTACTCAACCCCCTAGAGATTATATTATCAATCACAAACATTTAACTTGGAAATAACAATGGAAATAGTAGTATATTATAAAAATAATTATGGTAATTTATTGTGCTATCCTTACTGCAAAAAGTCAAAAACTTTTGTTAGCTTAACAGGATACCGAACTCTTAGTAATTATCATTTATCTTTAATTAAAGATTTAGGATATAAAATTACAGAAATTCCTTTGGGTGTGGCAGAGGGTGTATAATAAAATAAAATACGTGTGGGCGTATGGCTTGACACTTACCACCGCTTGTGGCTATAATGCCCACACAACAACGAGGGAAGAACCATGAAACTATTTGAGAGTATGTATGGAGCTAAGAAGTATTTAAAAGATAATAAATATAGATACTTAGAGTGTCATAGTCACAAAGAAGATGTGTTTAAGATGTATAAAAAAGGTACTAGGATTGTTTGCATAACACCATACAGACAAAACTATGAACCTACAAGATATAAATTACAAGTTTTAAAATAGTACTTCAGGTCTAATTTTTTTTAAGGACACAGAACGAAAGCTATAATGCTTTAATAATAATAAGTAATGTACACTTAGAATTAGAATAAGTACTCCCTAAGAGTTTGCAGGTATCTCTTTAAAAACCTTGCATTGAATTTTAAGTTTTAATTATTTAGGTACTCCTTTTTGTTATTTTTTCATAACCTAAATAGTTAGAAAACGTGTAGCTAGACTAATAGTAACAGGGAGCAGAATATATTTTTTTAGATGTATATATTCGTAAGTCTTGAACTTAGTTTAGCTACACACTTTTTTAATTTAAAGGTGTGTTCTGGGAATGTTAACACAAACACTTAATAAGGACTAAATAAATGTCCCCAAATCCTTGCCTTTATATTTTTTGAGGAGATAGAATATGTTATTTAATGTATATGTCGGCACGTTAAAAGAAATTGTAGTCGTGCAATTAAAAGCAAATAGCCATAGTCAAGCACTAAACAAAATTAAAAGAATTTTTCCAAATTCAAAAGACTATACGCTTGATGTAAAAATAAAAAGTTATACATAGGAGATAAATATGCCTACATACAAATTACTATCAAAAGGTAGTGTCAAAGTAGATAAAAGCAATAAGATACAGAACAAATACTTTAGTAGAATTATGTATCTTGCACCACACAATTTAGCTGATGGTAAGCGTACTGTATGTCCCTATGCTACAGTCGCAAAATGCCATGAGCCATGTTTAAATCTATCAGGCAATGGTTTTTACAACAATGTTCAAAAGGGTAGAATTAAAAAGACTTTACTATTCTTAAATGAATATGATACATTTATGGATTATTTGATTAAGGACATTAACAAATTTATTGACGAGTGTGATAACCTAAATAAGATACCATGTCTAAGACTTAATGGTACTTCGGATATACAATGGGAACATCAGTTGGTTGATGGCAGGAATATATTTGAGATATTTCCTGATGTCTTATTTTATGATTACACTAAGATACCTACACGAAAAGTTGCACATATCAAAAACTATTATTTGACTTGGAGTTATTCACAAGCTAACGACAAGTATGCTGAGTTATTTGATGATGTAAAATTTAACAAAGCTGTGGTATTTAGAAAAGAATTACCAAAGACTTTCAAAGGTCTTAAAGTAATAAATGGTGACAAACATGATATGAGATTTCTTGACGAGCCTAACGTAGTCGTTGGGTTACTAGCAAAAGCTAAAGCTAAGAAAGATTATTCAGGGTTTGTTGTTGATAACTTAATAGAAACGAGGGCAGTATGAAATATAATAATATAGCAGTTTGGGATTTAACTTTTTATAGATTAGATGATGAAGGTAATCCTTTAACAGATAAAGAAGGAAAAGTAATTATTTATGATGTAGAAAATTACGATTGTTCTTATCTTGCAGAAGGATTAGATGTTAAAGATTTAGAAGCGAGAGCAATATGAGTGAGTATGAAAAATTAGAATGGTTGCACAGTCAACTTTCTGAATTAATAGATGGAGTAGAGGTTGATTTAGAAATGATGCAAGGGTTTGTAGAAGATTTAAGAGAACCATATTTAAAAGAAATAGAAACGAGGGCAATATGAGTAGTGCATACGAAAAAACAGCAAAAGAACACATGGTTCTAACTGGATTAGAAGGATATATTGAAGATACGATTGAGTATTCTGATACAATACTTAGTATTCATAATGATATAGAAGATGTTAAAAATATCGCAGAAGATAATCACATGTACGCTATGGACCATATCAATAGCGAATATAGTAGATTAGAGTCAGACCTTGATAGCAAAGTATATGATTTAGAATGTGAGATTGATTATTTAAAACAAATGATTGAGGACTTGAAAAAATGAGTAATGATGCAAAAGAAAACATACAAGAATTTATAAGAGATGAAGTGTCTAGGCAATGGCAACTACCTAATAGACCAGACTTAGAAGAGGATTGTATAGAGTTTATATGGGATAGATGGGATAAAGAAATACCCTATCAAGACGAAGTGTACATAAATTTTTTATTGATACAGTTTTTATCGGGGCATTGTCAACATGCAATATCTTCTAGGGATATAACCCACATGGAGATAGTTGAGAAAGCTAGACTATTAGGATTAGAAGTATGAGAAAAACAAGACTTAAAGTAGAACATCAATCTGTAACAGGTGCGAGAGGAAAAAAGACGCATATTGGTAAAGGAAATGTAGGCTTTGCTACTATGCCTAAAAGAAAGAAACAGACCTACAAAAAATATAGAGGACAAGGCAAATGAAAATAACAAATCAACTTAAAAATATTAAAAAAGGTACTAAGCTAATTACTAAACACTTAGGTATTCCAGTTAGAGCTACTTCAATGGAAAGCATTAAACAAGGCAGAGGATTTAAAAAGATACTGCTTGTAGATGTTAAAGGTTCAGACATAGGTTTGTTTGACGAAATTGGTAGTATCTATGTTGACGATATTGTTGAGGTACTAACATAGGAGGTTTATAAAATATTGAAAGAAGAATACAGAATTTTAATAGATGCTAGAAAACTAGAACGTGAAACAAATATAGAGTTTAAACTTGATGGTTTAAGAGAGCATTACAAATTAAGTTTAACCAAAGCTTTAAAAATTAAAAAGCTATTAGATAAAGATAAGGAGACAAAATGGCAGACACATCACAAATAACACTAGATGTAATACAGGCTATACAACAGAAAAAAACTGTTAGCTTTAAGTATGGTGGGCATGAGCCTATTAGAGTAATTAAACCTCAAGGTTTCTATGGAGACTTTGCAGGTTTTGAAGGAACTGACGAAACCACAGAAGAAAAAGAGTTTAGACGTTTTGGTTTAGATAAAATTCATGAGTGGCTAGGTACTGAACAAACAGTTAAAATTCATATTGAGCCTATTGTATTTACGTTTCACCCTACATGGTCAGAAGTTAAACATAGACTACAGGAACTTATAGACTTTGAGGACTTGGAGTATGGTGTAGAAATAGAAGAATGAACTGTTGGCATTGTAACACTCAACTAATATGGGGTGGCGACCATGATATAGAAGAAATAGACGAGGATAATGAAGATTACGTCATGGCAACAAATTTAAGTTGTCCTAAGTGTGGCTCGCTTGTCATGGTTTTGTTACCAAAACAAGGAGAAGGAGTATGACAGAGTATGATATACATAAACTCTATGAAGAACAGAAAGAACGTGATAGAGTAACTGCCCTTCATGCAGATAAGGGGGTATTGCAAATTTATTTTGCAGATGGTACAATGGAAGTCTGGAAGAAGAACTGGCGAGGTAAACTAAAACGAAAGGTGAAAAGAAATGAGCAGAAAAAGTAGTATAATTAATAGATTAGATAATTTGTTACAGGCTAAAATTCATTGTCATTTAATGAACATTGAGGTATTATTAGAAAGTAATGTAGGAGTTGCAGAACATCCAGACATTATGGAAACAATTACTAAAGAGCTTGAGCTTGTAGCAGGATTTGAAGATACAAGAAGTTGTTTATTAAAATATTTTAGCGAGGATTAAACATGAGTAAAAAACATACAGTAATTTTTATAGGGGCTATTTTAATATTAGGTGCTTTGTCAATCTATGATATTGCAGAGTACAAAAATTATAAAGAAAAACAATTTGAAAAAATAAATAAATTAAATAATGATTTAATTAAAGTTTCACAAGTTGTTAGTCAACAACAAAAAGATATTGAATATTTAGATATAAAAATAGCAGAGAATTCAGTGGAGATAGGCGAACTTAAAAGAATATTAAGTGAGTTAGATGATAGTTATAAATCATTGTTTAATTTATTATTTGAGTTACAATCTCAAAAGTTAACAGAAAAAAGTCAAGGTGCTGAAACTACGACTCCTCATATAACTCCAGAAGACGTTAACCCTCCATCGTCTTCACAGGTTTCAGCACCACCCCCAAAGATTTCTACCCCAATAGAAAGAGAGCAAGAAGTAGTGACAATTAAAAGGGATAATGCTCCTGTTCCTGTTAAAGTAATTGCTTCTTGCCCTCGACCTACACAAAATCTAGGGAAGTTTATAAATAATATTTCTTTAAGAAAAGATTATTCTTTTGTAGTTAGTTATGATATAAAAGATAGACAAATAAATAATGTAGAGTTTAACAAAACTGTACCTCTTAAACTACAAAGAGCAATTGAAAAGTATTTAAATTCTTTTATATTGAAACAAGACAAAGAAGGATGTAGAATACCAATTAAATTATTAAAAGGATAAACATGACAACACACAAACTTAATGAAGAACAATTTCGTTCATGGCAAGACTTTACATTAGAGAATGGGAAGGAGTTGTACGAAACTAAATCTAGTTTTATGAACGAGTTTGTTGACGAGAATAAATTTTTAGTTCACTTTGATGAACAAACAGTTTCAACAAAAGTTTTAAACTTTTTTGAAAATATACTTGACTCCCATAGAAGGAGCGAGTATAATAAGCAACATTAACTATAAACGCTATAAGGAGAAAATATATGGCAGTTGCAAATGGTAAAGCGTATTGGGCGAGCGTCACAGTTCCCAATACCACTTTTGAACCAGTCTACACAGTGGACCTAGTAATTAGTGAAGAAGATGCTCAAGACTTTCAATCAAGAGGAATTAGAGTTAAGGACTTTAGTTTGAAAGATGATGATGGTAATCCTCAATATATAGGTAAAGCTGTCACAATAAAAAGAAAAGTAAATGGAAAGAATGGACCACGTTCTGCTCCTAAACTTTTCAATAAATCTAAAGAACCTATGGATGTTACTGTAGGTAATGGCTCTGACGTTAGAGTTCAATACAATGAGTATCCTTGGGAATACGCAGGGAAATCAGGTATTAGCTTAGACTTTCAGGCTATGCAGGTTTTAGATTTAGTCCCTATGAAATCACAAGATGGTGATGAATTAAATCCATTTGGTGATGGGGAAGAGTTTTAAATGACAGAGGAAACGTCAGTCATGAATGACTCTAATAAACCTTTCATTACTATAGGTGATGTGCAAGTCTTTGTAGAAGATTTACCGGAAGAAGGTCAACAAGTCTTCGGAAGATTGCAGAGATTAAACCAAAAGAAAGTTAATGCTGTTCTTGACTTGGAAGAGTTACAGGCAGGTATTAATTTCTTTGAAGGTAGAATTGTAGAAATCTATAGTGCTGATGCACCTGAACAACCTAACGACTCTGAGAACACAGACGAAGATAGTTAGAGAATATTAATATAGCTAGGTTGTCTTTCTGTGCATGAGACACCTAGCTTTTTTTATGCACAATATGAATACTAATCCAAATTTTGTTAAAGTACATCAACCCTGCCCTGATTGTGGTAGTAGTGATGCACTTGCAGTTAATAAAGATGGGTCCACTAAATGTTTTTCATGTGGTAAATTTACACCAAAGAATCAAGAAAGTAGTTTTAAGCCTATGACTAGAACACCTATACCACCACAAAAAGAAACTTTTGATAATGGAATTTACGCTCCACTATCAGATAGGAGTATCTCTAAAGACACTGCATTAAAGTATGGAGTTAAAGTTATCTACAATGCTCAAGGCGAGATAGCTCAACACAGATACCCATACCATATAAATAACGAACAAGTTGGCACGAAGGTCCGCTACATAAAGGATAAACACTTTAAGTTTGAAGGGACCATGACAGGTGCAAGTTTGTTTGGACAACAGCTTTTCAAAGAGGGTGGGAAGTATCTTACTATCGTTGAAGGGGAATGTGATGCTATGGCAGCTTATGAACTTCTTGGTTCTAAGTGGGCAGTAGTATCAATCAAGAATGGAGCTCAAGGAGCAGTCCGGGACATTAAAGATAACATTGAATATGTTGAAAGCTTTGAGAATGTAGTCATTTGTTTTGATAATGATAAACAAGGAAAAGAAGCAGCACGTAAAGTTGCTAGTATAATTAAGCCACGTAAGGCTCGTATTGCTACCATTCCTAATGGGTACAAAGATGCCAACGACATGCTTAGAAAAAACTTACATAGTGATTTTACTAGAGCTTGGTGGGACGCAAAGGTATATACTCCAAGTGGTATTATCCGAGTGTCTGACAAGAAAAATTCTTTTTTAGAACGTGAAAAGAAAGAGAGCGTACCTTATCCTTGGCATGGACTAAACAAGAAACTTGTTGGTCTTCGTCAAGGCGAACTCATGACTTTAACAGGCGGTACAGGCTTGGGTAAGTCGTCAGTAACTAGAGAACTAGAGCATTGGCTTATAAATAAAACCAACGATAACGTGGGTATAATAGCCCTTGAAGAGGATTGGCGAAGGACAGTCGATGGTATTTTATCTATTGAAGCTGATGCTCGACTCTACATTGACCACATTAGAGAGAGTTACGAAGAAGATGCCTTAGTGCGTATGTTTGATAAGACCTTTGGTTCCGATAGAGTATTTATTCATGCTCACTTTGGCACGAATGATATAGAAGATATATTCTCTAAACTTCGTTATCTGATTGTTGGTTGTGATTGTCGTTGGGTAGTCGTAGACCACCTCCACATGCTTGTATCAGCTACGACAGAGGGTGATGAACGTAGAGCAATTGATTCTATAATGACTAGGTTGCGAAGTCTGGTTGAGGAAACAGGTGCAGGTATCATCTTGGTATCCCACTTGCGTAGGGTATCCGGAGATAAAGGACACGAAAATGGAGTAAGCGTTAGTTTATCACATCTTCGTGGGTCCAATGCTATTGCTCAATTATCTGATTGTGTCATTGCTCTAGAGAGAAATCAACAGTCAGAAGATGAACTTGAGGCTCGCACCACAAGACTTCGTATTCTTAAATCAAGATACACAGGGGACGTTGGCTTGGCTACATCTTTAGTGTATGATAAAGATACTGGAAGGTTATCTGAATACGAAGATAAAGAACTTCTTAATACAGAATTAACAGACATGGACGTTCCATTTTAACTATGCAATTAGTATTTGATATAGAAGCCGACTCTTTGACTCCAACTGAGGTACATTGTATTGTAGCTATAGATGAAAATGATAAGCAATATACCTTCGATATAATAGATGGAACTATTGACGAGGGTATATCATTTTTATCTAAGGCAGATAAACTCATTGGTCATAATATTATTGGGTTTGATATACCGGTTATAAAAAGACTACATGGTGTTAATCTTTGGCATAAAGATAAAGTCATAGATACCTTAGTGCTTTCTAGACTTTTAAATCCTGTGAGAGAAAAAGGTCATTCGCTTGAGGTGTGGGGTAATAAACTAGGAGTCGCCAAGTCCGCTCCTCCAGAGGACTTTACTACCTACACAAAAGATACTCTTAAATATTGCATTCAAGATGTGGTGCTAAATAAATTATTATTCGACCATCTTAAAAAAGAATCTGTGGGCTTTTCCATGGATAGTATAAAGTTAGAACATCAAGTCACCCACATTCTAAAACAACAAGAAGAGAATGGATTTTTATTTGATGAACAAAAAGCAAGTCTTTTATTAGCCGACTTAAATTGTAAGATAAAAGAAACTGTAGAAGAAGTACATGCAACATTTAAACCTAAATGGGTAGATGATAAATTAGTTAGACCTAAACTAAAAGCAGATGGGACTCTTTCAAAAGTAGGTCTTAGTGAAGAAGAATACAATGAAAGAGTAGCTACAAAAAATATAAAACCTTTTATGAGAAAACATCTACAAGAATTTAATCTAGGTTCTCGTAAACAAATAGGAGAATACTTAATTGACTTTGGGTGGAAACCCTCAAGGTTTACTCCTACAGGTCAACCAATTGTAGATGAAAATACTTTAAAGAAAATTACACATATCAAAGAAGCAAAACTTATTGCTGACTTTTTACTATATCAAAAGCGACTGGCTCAAGTTAAATCTTGGGTAGAAGCAGTTGAAGAAGATGGACGTGTGCATGGGGCTGTTATTTCAACCGGAGCTATAACCGGAAGAATGTCTCATAGAAATCCAAACATGGCTCAAGTTCCCGGAGTATATTCTCCTTTTGGTGATGATTGTAGAGCATGTTGGACAGTAGCAGAAGGTCACAAACTTGTAGGTATAGATGCAAGTGGATTAGAACTAAGAATGTTAGCACACTATATGGCTAACGAGGAATATATTAATGAAATTATCAACGGAGATATACATACAACTAACCAAAAATCTGCAGGACTTGAATCAAGAGATAAGGCAAAGACATTCATCTATGCACTCATTTACGGAGCAGGAGATGAAAAGCTTGGTTCAATCGTGCAAGGAAGCAGAGCAGATGGTAAACGACTTAGAGAATCTTTCCTCGATAGTCAGCCTTCATTTAGAGCTCTTAAAGAACGAGTTGACAGAGCAGCTACGAAAGGATATTTAAAAGGATTAGATGGAAGGAAGATATGGTTAAGACATAAACATGCTGCACTAAATACTTTACTTCAAGGTGGCGGTGCAATTGTTATGAAAAAAGCCTTGATTATATTTGACGACCTGTTAAGATTACAAACTATACCTGCAAAAATAGTAGGTAATATTCATGATGAATGGCAAGTAGAGGTCCCAGAGAAACAAGCCGAACATGTAGGAGCCCTAGCAGTTAGGTGCATAGAACAAGCATCTAAAGAATATAATTTAAGATGCCCTCTTACCGGGGAGTATAAGATAGGAGAAAATTGGAGTGACACACACTAAAGAAAAAGAATATAAGTGGAGTTATGATAGAACTAATTCGAAAGGAGAAGTTATTTTTAGACACGACACAGAAGAAGATTTTGAATTTGTTATTAATTTTTTAAAAGAAAAAAATATTAACTATGAAGTTAAAATTTCTGCTAATATGTTATGGATTCATTACAACGATAAAACATATTCATATTATCCTACCACCGGGAGATGGGGAACAAAAAACAATCATTTTTTAAAACACTATCATTCTAAAGGAATTGAAGACTTTTATACAAGATTTTTAATTCCGGTTAAGGACTATACTGTTAATGAAAATATAGAAAGTGTAGAAAAAGTTTTACACAAAAATGAAATTGATTTTATTAGAAAAGGTAAAACGTTTTTACTCACTACAAAACTCGTGCCACGACAAGATGGTAAAGGGAATAGAAAACAATATTCATATTACTATAAAATAGGAGGGCAGTGGAGAAATATTAAAGCAGGAGTTGATAAAGATAAATTTTATAACTCAGGGGGTATCGAGTTATTTTTAAAAAAACATTTTCTCGATAAACGTACCCATAAAACATTTAGATAAAATTATACTATGAAGCCCACTAAAGAAAACAGAAAGAAGTTTGACCTTGATTTAACCTATGGAGAAATCAGGGAAGAAAAGATAGCAGAAATGCTAACGAACAAAAAGGTAGAAGTAAAATCAGAAAGAAACATTTGGCAGAATACAGGTAACATTTGCATTGAGTATGAATGTTGGAATAAACCTTCCGGTATCAGAGCTACAGAGTCTGACTACTGGTTTCATAACCTGTGCATAGGTGACGAAGAGTACTGCACCTTAGTATTTAAAACAGATACACTTAAAAAGATAGTCGATAAACTTGATACGTTTAAAACTGTATCAGGTGGAGATGGCAACGCCAGTAGAATGTACTTAGTAAATTTACAAAAGCTTTTTTCTACTGACGTTATAAAAGCATTTAAGGAAATCAAGGATGAAGAATAATAAAACTTTAGATACTCTTGTACAGGATATATACGAAGTTATAGAAGTTCTGAATGATGATGAAGCTATTGATATTCCTGAACGAATGTACGAGGAGTTTGGAAGAGATATGGAAGATGCTCTTAGACATTGGGCAACTCCTGTAGATAGACCTAAGAATGGATTACGTATGTCTAACATTGGTAGACCTTTACGTAGACTATGGTATGACTTGAACACCGAGCAGGATAAAGAACAAATAGATGCTCCTACTTATATCAAGTTTTTATATGGTCATTTACTTGAGGTTTTACTTTTGTTTTTTGTTAGGTTATCCGGACACGTTGTTCAGTCAGAACAAAAAGAAGTTACTGTGTCAGGTATAAAAGGACATATGGATAGCGTGATAGATGGTGAAGTCATAGATGTTAAGACTGCTTCTGGCTATGCATTTAAAAAGTTTAAAGATGGTACATTAGCTCAACATGACTCCTTTGGTTACTTATCGCAGTTAGCCGGCTATGAAAAAGCAGAGAAGACAAACAATGGTGGGTTCTTAGTAATGAATAAAGAAACAGGAGAGCTTACTGTTTTTATTCCTGATGATTTAGAAAAGCCAAATATAACTCATAGAATAAAAGAAGTTAAACAGGCTATGAAAAGAAAGACACCACCAGAGTATTGTTATCAGCCTATTCCAGATGGAGTATCAGGGAACATGAAACTACCGAGAGATTGTACATGGTGTCCTCACAAGTTCGAATGTCACAAAGATACAAATGATGGAAAAGGTTTACGAATTTTTGATTATGCAAAAGGTAAAGTCTATTTAACTCATGTAGAAAAACTACCAAATGTAGCTGAAATAATATGAATAATAAAGTAGCAAAAAAGTATAGACAAAAAGCAAAAGAACTTACAGTAGACTGGATTAAATCTCTTATTCCTGATGAAGAAGGAAAGAAAGTTAATATAGATACGTTTCAAGATTATATGCCAGAGCAAAAGTATGTTTACGCTAATCGAAAGTTTATGCTCTCAGCGTTTTCTGAAAGATGGTTTTATCAAAAACTAAAAAAGATAAACAAAGATATAGACTCTGTAACTTTAAAGGATTTCCAAAGTGAAGAAAGGTTATAGAAAACCACGTAAGATTAGACCGGTTGAAAAAGATGTTCCTAAAGGCTATGACTCTGGGTGGGAATATCAACTACACAACTCTGTTTTAAAGTCTTGGAACCATCATTCAGACAAAATTAATTATATTGTCGAACATAAATACGAACCGGACTTTACACAGACAATTGATGGTGTAGAATACCTACTAGAAGCCAAAGGTAGGTTCTGGGATTACCAAGAATACAACAAGTATGTTTGGATAAGAAAGTCTTTAAAGCCTAATCAAGAGTTAGTCTTTTTGTTTTCTAGTCCTAGTTCTCCTATGCCACAGGCAAAAAGAAGAAAAGATGGTACAAAGAGAAGTCATGCTGAATGGGCAGAGACTAATAATTTTAAATGGTATAGTGAGCATACGCTCCCTAAAGAATGGATAGAATAATATGGAATATAAATTTAACGAAAAAAATATAATAGAACAAATACAAAGGTATGTAGATGGTACATATGAGAGACATTACGCACAGGGAAAATATCAAGCAACTGATATGATTATTGATGCAGGGCATGGTAAAGGTTTTTGCATGGGTAATATTATGAAGTATGCTATGAGGTGTGGTAAGAAAGAAGGTAATGACGCTGAATATGACTTGTTAAAGATTATACATTATGCAATTATAGCTATAGCATTGGAAGATACTGAGTATCATTTAGGAGAAACAAATGATTGACGACAAAGTAGGAGTTAAACCTTATCTAGGTATTAACATTAATTATAACAAAGAAAAGAAACTAGACCGCTTCAGTCTAGACACACTCAAAGATAGATACCTCTACAAAGAGGAAGGAGAAACACATGCACAAGAAGCTTTCGCACGGGCTGCAGTATTTGCTGCAACATTTAAAGGACAAACAGATTTCGAGTTGGCTCAGAGACTTTATAATTACTCTTCCGACTTATGGTTCATGTTTAGCACTCCTATTCTTAGTAATGGGGGAACCAATAGGGGTTTACCTATTAGCTGTTTTCTCAATTATGTACCTGATAGCAGGGATGGTTTATCTTCTCATTATGATGAAAACATTTGGCTCGCAAGTACAGGTGGAGGCATTGGTGGATATTGGGGAGATATTAGGAGTAATGGCATCGCTACTGCTAACAATAGTCGTTCTACTGGCTCTATACCATTTATGAAAGTTGTTGACTCTCAGATGTTAGCTTTTAATCAAGGCATAACACGTAGAGGGTCATACGCAGCATACATGGACATTGACCACCCAGAGGTAGAAGAGTTCATAAATATAAGAAAAGAATCCGGTGGAGATATAAATCGTAAATGTCTTAATTTACATAATGGAATTAATCTTACGAATGAGTTTTTACAAGCAGTTAAAAATAATGAAGACTGGAGATTGATTGACCCTAAGACTAAGGAAGCTGTAAAGATAGTTAGTGCTAGAGACCTCTGGTGGCAGATACTAAATGCAAGAGCAGAGACTGGTGAGCCTTATATGATTAATATAGATAACTGTAATGATGCTATGCCAAAACAACAAAAAGATTTAGGACTAGAGATAAAACAGAGTAATCTTTGTTCAGAAATAACGCTTCCTACCAACGAAGAACGCACTGCAGTTTGTTGTCTTTCCTCAGTAAATCTTGAGCACTTTGATGAATGGTCAAAAGATAAAAATTTTATTGAGGACCTAGTGACTATGCTCGATAATGTTTTACAACATTTTATAGATAATGCTATTGACATATCTGAGATAGGGGAGTATAATGCTAATTACAAAAGATTTGCAAAACATGTTAAAGAAGATAAAAAATCATTTACAAAAGCTGCGTACTCAGCTTACAGAGAAAGAAGTATCGGCTTGGGTGCAATGGGTTTTCATGCGTATCTCCAACGCAAAGGCATCCCTTTTGAAGGGATTTTCGCAACTGGCTTTAATTACAAAGCCTTCCAACATATCAAAGGAAATGCTGTGGAAGCTAGTAAAAAACTTGCCGAGATACGTGGGGAAGCTCCTGATATACATGGTAGCGGTATGCGGAACGCTCATTTGTTGGCTATTGCTCCTAATGCCAGTAGCAGTATTATATGTGGCGGTACTTCCCCTAGTATTGAACCATATCGTGCTAACGTATATACACACAAAACTCTATCAGGTTCGTACCAAGTTAAGAACAAAAATCTTGAAAATCTTTTCAGAAGAAAAGGTATAACAGGACCAGAGCTAGAAAAAGTCTGGAAAGATATAACAGCTAGTGAAGGCTCTGTTCAACATCTAGATATTTTAGACGACAAAGAAAAAGAATTATTTAAAACCGCAAATGAGATTAACCAAATTTGGATAGTCGAACATGCGTACAAAAGACAAGAGTTCGTTTGTCAAAGTCAAAGCGTCAACTTGTTTTTTGTTTTTCCAAAAGCAACTGAACCTCAAGACATACATGACGAATATTTACAGTATGTAAATGATGTGCATTGGTACGCTATGCATACGTTGAAGTCTTTGTATTACTTTAGGTCAGATGCTGCTAGAACCGCAGAGAATGTAAATATAAAAATACCTCGAATAAGATTAGAGGAAGTGGATTGTATTGCTTGTGAAGGATAAAGATAGAAAATTTAGTCAATTTAGAAGACGCATGTGGCTTGATTATTGTGACGAGCATTATGGTTCTGCTTTATCCGAAGAAGAGTATTATAAAAAATATAACAAATGGTTACTAGCTCAGTATGCTAGTTACCTCAATGGAGAATAAATGAGTTTATTAGGAACAAGAGAACATTACAAACCCTTTGAATATCCTTGGATGTTTGATTACTATGTGCTACAAAATCAAATGCATTGGATGCCTGAATCGGTTCCTTTACATAATGATGTTAAAGACTGGCAAGACCTTAGTAAAGAAGAAAAGAATTTATTAACACAGATATTTAGATTGTTTACTCAATCAGATGTAGATGTAGGGGGTGGGTATGCTCATAGATATATTCCCTTATTTGGACATAAACCAGAAGCTTTACAAATGATGTTTTCATTTGGCAATATGGAGTCTATTCATCAACATGCATACAGCCTATTACTTGATACTGTTGGTATGCCAGATATAGAATACAAAGCTTTTGCTGAGTACGAAGAAATGTCAGACAAGCACGAATACGTACATAAAATTAAAACAACTAAGTCAGATAAGAAAAGTATTGCAAAAACTTTAGCAGTTTACTCAGCCTTTACAGAAGGACTACAGTTGTTTTCTAGCTTTGCAATCTTGTTAAACTTCCCACGCTTCGGACGTATGAAAGGTATGGGGCAAATTGTAACATACTCTATACGTGACGAGTCATTACACGTTGAAGCTATGACTAAATTGTTTAGAGAATTTATACAAGAGAACTTAGATATATGGACAGATGATTTTAAAGCAGAACTCTACGAGATATGTCGACAAATGGTGACACTTGAAGATAAGTTTTTAGATTTAGTATTTGATATGGGTAACATTGAAGGGCTTACAAAGAAAGATATGTATGCTTATAATAGATATATAGCTGATAGAAGATTACTTCAATTAGGATTAAAAACTAATTTTGGACAAAAAGATAATCCTCTTGGGTGGATTGACGAAGTGATGGGGGTAGAACATCAGAACTTCTTTGAAGGTAGAGCTACCTCTTATATGAAAGCAGGTCTTCGAGGAAAACAAAACATAATTACATTTAATGAAATAAAAAATGAAGAAGAACACAAGGTCGAAGGAAGCTAACCTAATAAGTTGGAAGCTTTGCATTGACTCTGAGAATAAATTAGTTACAGAACTTAGTTCTTTCCCTGTTGAATACATCGACCTATTCCATAAAGAGGATAGGTTAGTTATTCTCAAAGCCATAGAAGAAGCAAGGATTGCTTTAGAACCTCTACATAAAAATATTGAGACTGAATTAGATGCTGTTTTTTAATTAGCTAATGGATTACTACTGTCGTTCTCTAGTTTAGCTACGTCTTTTTCTAGTTCTCTTACTGCAATAGACAAGCCATCTATCTGTGACTGTAATAAATTAATTGAATCTAATTTAGCAATAACTCCTGTGTTTTCTGCATCTAAAGTTTTATTAATGTAAGATATAGAAGTATCTAAAGATTCAAATCTCTTTTCAATCTCTCCTAATCCATCATCTGTTTCTTCTGCTTTAATTATTTTTTCCTCTAGATTTTCTAATCTATTAATATATGTAGCTCCAGTATAGCCAAAACCGGCTAATGTTCCTACAATACTAACTAAAGCAATTAATTGTGTTGTTTTATTTTCGAACCATTCCATTTTTTTCTTCTCCGTTTTTCGTGTTTTTCCCAAATTTTTTTTATATTCCAGATTAATTCTTCTGGTGTTACTGCTGCTTGTTTTGGTGTTTTATTTTTTGCCATATAATTTATAAAGTTGGTTGCATATTAAGCATGTCTCCTAGTTTATTTATACTAGAGTTAGCTAATCCATAAAAAGCTTGATTATTATCTTCAATCAATGCTTCTGTATAAATATTTCTAGGTTCATACCAAGTTTGTTTTTGCGGGACTTGTAAATCTCTGTAGGCATCGAAGCCTACTACGTAGCCTAAATATGCTACTAAAGTAGATTCATCACTGTACTGTCCAGTCTCTTGCTGTTTTGACTCCGCTTGTTCTTGTTGCTCTTGAATATTCTGGGCTACAATTTGTTCAGCAATTTGGTCGGCTTCACTTACTGTCATAACTCCAGAAATTGCAGTATTTATTTCTCCTTGCATATCTTGGACCTGTACATCTGCCATAGCAACTTGTGGCGTACCATTTATATCAGGCATAATATTAATCGTTACACTACTAGAAGAAGTAGTCATATCAGAACTCATAGACAAAACCTGTTGATTTTGTGCTGATGCCGACACAATTTGGTCCGAAATACTTGGAGAGTTTGTTGTGCTTATTCCACCGCTAGATGAAATAGACGAGCCTGATGAAGCACTTACGCTTGATGTAGCTGATGATACTCCTGAGTTTCTATTCGTTAAACCAGAGCCACTTATGGAGCCAGAAACACTATCTCTAGCTGTACGTATTGTACTAGCTACGACTTCCAGTGCCGATACTCTTACTGAGCTTTTTTCTTGATTAATTTCTTCTTCTTCTTCGGTTTGATTTCCTCTGGTTTCTTCCATAACCACTCGTTCTTCGGGTCTATCCAAATCTGCAAGTTCATCTGTAGGTTCTTCAAACCACTCTTCAACCTCTTCCAAAACTTCGACAAGTTCTTCTTCATTTCTTTCATCATTTCTAAGTTCATTCTCTAGTTCCTCTCGTATCATATCAAACTCAAATACTTCCACCAAGTTAGTTGTTGGGAGAAACACAACAGGTTCATCAAGTCTATCTAGACTTACAATGTATTCTTCTTCTATACTAGGTAAAACTTCGTAAGACTCTTCAACAAATAATTCTTCAAAATATATTTCTTCTTGGGGCTGCTCAAACAACACTACAAAAATTTCTTCTTCATAATCTGGCTCAACAAACACATAATCATCTATGGGTTCTTCGTACCATTCTTCCTCAAACAAAAAGTCTTCAAAGTATTCTTCTTCATACCCATAATCAAACTCGTCTTCGACAAAGTATGCTATGGATTGCTCCTGCTGATAACCGGCACAAAATGGAGCATACTGAGGGTCTTCGTCACATTGTTGGTCGTCATAGGCTTCCCAATAATTAGGACAGCTTGTATCATATAGAGAGTCTATATCACACTGTTGAGATAAATATGCTGCTGCATAGCCGGGACAAGTAGTGCTATTTAAAGCATTACTACAGTCAATAGAATTCCCAGAACCATCTCCATATAAACTCCCACCATTTTCTAATAAAGTATTACTGGCAGTATTATTCCAATTACTGTTGACACATGTACCTGCTACATTAGTTGTACCTGTGTTACATTCATCATGAAAAAGGTACTGATAATATTGAGAAGAACTTCCTTGTTCTCCTATTAATACGTCATGCTGTATTATATCTAATGCACCATATCTAAACTCAAATGTATTATTATTCCACAGTACAACTTCAAAGCTATTGTCCGAGTTTCTATTGTACTCTTTCATATCATACCAACCAAAGACTGCTTTATCGCTAAAGTTTTTGGCAAGCATTTTAGATTGATTGTCTCTAATTAAATCTGTCCAGAATGGAAATAATGTATTTGTGTATTGAGGTAAAGGGTCAGGCGTATAGTCGCCACAATAGTTATTGTAATTTACATTTCCTGTACCCAAACCAAAGTGTAGACAACCATTAGTTGCCATACGTGCTGAGTCATAGGTATTCCCATAAAAGGTAAAGGAATTGTCTAAATTAAATGCTGAAGATAATTGGTCGTCACCTGAGTTTAGATTTGTAGTACCTGTTTGATTTGTTAGGTCAAAAAGGTTTTGATTGTCCTCGTATATATAGGAAGCTGTTACTTTTAATGAGGCAACTAAAAGAGTAATCCCAACTGTAAGTGCAATCAAAAGTTCAAGGACTTGTCGTAAGTCACTTTTAGTTTGAGGCATAGAACTCGTTTCTACAGGTTCTTCCTGATTTCTTTTTTCCTTTTCCATTTCTGGTAGTCTTACAATGTGCTATATACTTTTCTTTTAGTTCTAGATAGTCTGGTCTATCTTTTTTATTTTCTGCCCACGCTTGAGCAGCTTCTTTACCTATCTTACCTTGATATGGACAAGGCGTTCCTGCCATTTCCATTGCTCTAAATACTCTGGGGTCTTGACATAAAATAGACACAGAAGCTACTTTCATACCGGTATCGTACAGATACTTGGAAAGTTTTAAACGCTCACAGTTTTCGTCACGTACTGCCTTCCCGCCTGAGATACCAAATATCTGCCCTTGAAAAGCCCCTGAAACTCCTGTTGTACATAGGTCCTGTGAATAAGACATGATACTAGGAGCAATAGCAGAAGCGGGAGGAGCTTTAGTTTTAACATTTTGATTTATAGTCTGGGTAGAATTTGACTCGTTAATATTTCTATTAGTATTATCAGATATGGTATTGTTATTATTGGTATTATTATTCGTGTTATCAGTCGTGACGTTTGATTCCGAAGTAGATTTATTAACATTAGTATTGTTTGTAGTGCTTGTTGAGTTTGATGTATTTATATTTGTATTTGTATTATTCGAGGTGCTTGTTGTTGTGTTTGTTACATTCTGGTCTACACTAGAGTTTACTGTACTGGTAGATGTATTTGTATTTACATTTGTATTTTGATTAGTAGCAGTAGATGTATTTGTATTTACATTGGTGTTACTATTGGTGTTTGTACTTGTATTGGTATTCGTATTAGTATTTGTATTAGTATTAGTATTAGTATTAGTTGAGGTAGATGTATTAGTATTAGTATTTGTATTTGTATTCGTGTTAGTATTAGTATTTGTATTAGTTGTAGTCGTAGTATTAGTAGTCTCTAAACTATTCTGCTCACAATATTGCGAACCTGCTGTGCAATCTCCTGTTTGGTGCGAATAGGATAAAACTGAAAACATTCCTAATGCTAATGTTAAAACTACCCCCTTTTTCACTATTTACCTCCTTTAGTAAAATCTCCTTTAGATGATGATTTTGAATTAGTATAAAGACCAAACCAAGCTGCTCCTGCACCTACAACTACTGATATAAGTCCTGACTGTTGCATAGTAGGGTCTTCTAATCCCATGAACCAAAATGTAGTATAATATAATAAATACATATATACTGCTAAAAAAGCTCTAGGGATAATTCTCCAACTATCAATTGCCTCTGCAACAAATATAATTTTTTGATAAGGGTTTCTATTATACTCGTCTTCTAGTTCTCTGATTCTATCTTTAAGTTCAGACTTTTCTTGTAACAAAGCCATGAATTTATTGAGGTCAATTTCAACCTCATTTCTATCCATGTCTCCTCCAAATCTGCCCGGAGGATATTGCTCATTACTCATTTTCTTTTTATAATTTTGAAGTGCAACTTCCCTGTGAAGCTAACAATAGCGTTCGTTTGATTACTTCTTAGTTTTTTTGTATTCGTTAGAAAAAGTAATAGTATCCCGAAACTATTACGTATGCCCAACAAACTATACATATAACGCAGACACTACTGGTCACTGCTTTCAGTTTATTTACACTCCTTTTTATTAAGTTCATTCCATCTTAGGAATTCTTTGGTTTCATAATCCCAAAACAATCCTTTATAATAATTATCGTCTTGAGAGTCTTCTTCTTCTTCTTTTTTTACGAGTCCGAACCAATTCCAACGTCCGTTCTCTTTTAATATCTTTTTCATTTATTTTTTAACTAAACTCCCTCCAAAGTACATGCCAACTATAGCACCTACTAAGTTTGTATCAAGGGGAGTTATAACTAGACCATACATTTGTTTCCATGCCATTACTTCTTTTTCAGGTATAAAGAAAAATCCCGGTCTAAATTCTGTATATCCTACAACTACTGAAATTTCTGGAAAAAATACAGCAACTACTTTAGGAAATACTACAATAGAAAATATAGCTGTAAGTGCTATAATTCTTCTAGTCCATTGAAAACCTGCGTTTTCATATTCTCTAGCATCTTTAACAGTCTCCGCTTGAAACTTAGCTCGTTCCATTAACATAGCCTGTTGAGCTTGTTTAGCTTTAATAGACTGTGACCATAGACTCATAAGCCCACCAAGTATAGTGGACCCAAGCATAGTAATTATTTCAAAAGGTATTCCCATTATTATTCGTCTATGTATATCTCTGCCATTAAGTCTTCAAACATATTTCTGAAATCTTCCAGAGACATGAATGGCATATCTTGTTTGATTTGGTGTTTACAATATTGTTTGTAACACGCTTCGAGTTGAGTTTCTAGATATAGAATCATTTTATATTATACAGTTGGTATTAAGGTTTGTCAAGTTACTTAAATAACTTTGAAATAGTTTTTTGTAAATTTTGCTTTACAGTATTCCATTTACCTTGAGAATACTTCGAATCTTCTTTACTTATTTGAGCATCTTGATGTGCTTTTAAAAGAGTTTCTTTAGAAGGAATTAACTTAGCTTGTTCTTTTGTTAAACCATTTTCTAAAATAATAATACCTCTTGCTAATTCTGCTGCTAGTTCTGGATTATCTTTAATATTTAGTTTTGATTCTCTAGGTAGTCCAGTTAAAGAAACAATAGTATTAGCATAGGTATCTCTATCGGTCGCAGAATATTTTGCAAACATTTCGTCTACAGTTTGATTGTTATAGTTTTTAACTAAATTGTGCATACCTGCTCTATTACCTAAATCCTGAGTTTCAAATATAGGGTATGCTTCGTCTTGTTTTATTCCAGTTCCAACAGCATCTGTTCCGACAACGCCGTTATATCGTGCTACATTATCATATGGAATAAATTTTTGTTTTTGTTTATCTACTGCTCCGATTGCTAAGTTAAAAGGATTATTATTTCTTATACCACGTGGTAAGGTTGCATTACCACCGTTGCTGAACCCAAGCCTATCCATTTCTTCTTGATAAGGTTCACCAGTAAATTTATTTATTCTGTCGGCAGGATTTTCTTTTGTAAAAGGTACTTCTTCTTTACCTTCTATTAAACCACCTGTAACTTTTTTCTCTCGACCTTTATATTCTTTAGAAAACTTTAGGTCTAGTTCAGCTACTTGTTCTTGCCAAAGTTCATACTCTGCATTTACACGAATTAATTCTTCTTCAAGAGCTTGTTCTTCTTTCTCAAAATTTTTTAGAGAACCAAAAAACTCCATCCCAAATTTTTCGGATTCCTTATACAGTTTGTTTATTTTTCCTTCAAGAGTAGAAATTTCTTTTTCAAAAAGCTTTTCTCTTAAATTTCTATTTATGTCAGGATTTTGTGGTCGTAGTTTTAAACCTAGTCCATAAGCTATAGCTAACCAAGGTGTAGTTTCTTTAACGTACTCTGAACCTTCTTCACCTCTTTCAATAGCTTTTGCTTTTCTCCATTTTGTATTAGCAAAGGTTCCATCTATAAGATGAATATTTGGCGGTAGTCTTTTTAAAAAATGTGCTGCAATCTCGCCATATTCGTCTTCGTCAACTCCAAGGTCTGCTAAATCTTGTCCAGTAAAAGGGTCTACTTTAAAAACAAAATTAGATAAAGCATCCCACCACAAACCTCCCGGTTGTAAAGGGCTAGGAACTCCGGGAACCTGTACTTTTGATTCTCTTTGTTCAAATATATCTCCACCCGGAACCCATCGTGCATAATCCCAATATAGGGCATTACCATCTTTATCATTTACAGGAATTCTAATTGTTGTGTATGGCATGTAATCTCCAATAATAGGCGTGCTTCCAAACAATCTTTTATTTTGTTCTGGTCGCATAGTAAGCCTATCAAGTTTTTCTTGAGTATCCGTACCATCTGTCATGTAAGAAAATCCTTGATTTAAACCATGACCAATAACTGCCCACTTTGCAAACTTGTGAGGACGTAGCGTAGCTGCTTCTGCTAATAAAGGTATAACCCTATATGTATAGCTTACAAAAGGTACAAAGGTTCTTTTTAAAGCTTTAATTAAAGGAGCATTAATATCATAATCAATAAACCATTTTCTAGCTTCTAAGGCTGCGTCAGCTTGAGAGAAACCTTTATCCAGTCTATCCATATAAACTGCCATTCTAAACACTTGGTCTTCTAGTTGATAAGCTCGTTCCATTTTATCAATACTATATTTTTTTGCTAACTTAGCAAGTGCTTTAGTTTTTTCATAAATACCTACTGCTTGATTTTCTGGGTCGTATTTTGCTAATGCTCGTTCTATTTCAGACATAGAATCTTTAAATTCTTTTGAAATTAAATCAGCATCAAAGATACCATCTATTTCGGCTTGTCTATTTAAAGCAGATTTAGAACGCATTTCTTTTATTGCTCTTAAAAGATATTTAAACTCGGTATCAGCAAAATCTAACAACATTACGTTTGATGTAGAGTTACCTACGTGAGTTGCTATGTTCCAAGCAGTTTTAGTTTTTTTCCAAAAATCTTGAAATTGGTTTGCTACTCTACCTGCATTAGAAGCCATTTCATATAGACCTCCTTTTTCCTGTAGTATGCTATAGTTATAAATGTGTTTTATATCTCTTGCTACATCTTGGTCTACGTATTTACCGGCAAGCTCTCCAAATCTTTTTTTCTTAGTTCCTTTAATAACATCGTCTGACAATAAAACAAACTTGGCTTGTAGTTCTGGAAGTAGTGAATCATATTCTGCTTTATCTACAACATAATTTTTATTTTCACTAATCTCTCTAAAGAACTTTGCAGTTGCTATATCATTCGCTAATAGCCTTCCTGTTTCTGCAATAGCGTATGAAGCATCCTCTATCTCTCCCATTTGTTGACGTTCAGCTTTTGTATAATCTCTACGAACTTTTACTTTACCGCCTTTAAGTTCTTCTAAAACTTCCCACTTTTCGTTTTGCCAAACAGAATTAGGTTTTTCAAAAGAGGTCTTTTTAATTATTTCAATTTGTCCTCTTGGACGTAACTCGTCACCAATAATTTTTATTTGCCTATTATTGAGTGCGATAGTATTTTTATCTGCAACATCAGATTCTTTTCTATAACTTCTTTTTAGATAGGTATCTATATTTTTTTTAAATACTGTAGCATCGAGCAGACCTTCATCAACTAACTCTTGTCCATATTTAATTAATAGTCCTCTTGCCTCATCATTTATTTTTAAACCTTGTGGAGATAGTTCATCCATCTTTGCAAGGTCGCCCACCATAAAATTATATAAGAGTTGATTTTGCTCTGAACTTAATTCTTTTTGAGCTCTTTCCATTACTTCTAAAAACCTAGCTCCTATTTCATTTTTATTAGCTCTAAATTTTTGTCTAGTTTTTACGTAGTCTGCACTTAAACCATAATCACTTATAATCAGTCTACCCACAGCATCACCGACTCTACCATTCACACCATACTTAATACTTTTAGCTCCTCGAATACTACCGGCTAAAACTAAACCGGCTGTAATTTTTTCCATGTAACTTGAATTTTCATCACCATAAGCATTATAGCCTACAACAAATCCAAGGCTTTCTCCGGGATTATTAAATATTAAATTTTTTGCAGGAGTGCCAACATACTTCTGATACTTCTGAATGATGGGTCCTTTTAGGGTAGGTTTGTTTTGTCCAGTCTTAGAAGTTTCTTTGACAATAATTTCTTGAGACTCTTCTAGCGTGTTGACTGGTTTTTTGTTGGTTTGTATTTGTTGACTAACAAACTTTTTAGAATCTTCTTTGTTTCCAAAAATATTAACTTTTTGTGCTTTTTGTTTTCTATTTTTAAATTGATTATTAGACTCCCCTCGTTTTTTCTTTAAGCGAGGAGATGATATGACTTCCCATTGTCCTTTAATAATATTACCATTTTCATCAACAGCTTTACTAATTGTATAAACAATTTTTGTTTCGGGGTCTGTAGTAGTATAAACAATATTACCTTTAACTGATTTAGGGTCTTTAGTAAAAATAATATCATCATATTTTTCAGCTACTTCTTTTGATAAATCTTCTGTAGTTTTTGTAGTAGCTTGACCGGGCTTTGGCGGTCTTAGTTTTGATATAGGAAATCTTTTTGTAGCAGTTGCACCTGTTTTTCTATTCGTAAATCTAACAGTTGCTACGCCTGTTTTTTCATCTACATCTATAATTGTTCCAATGTTTTGTCTATCAGGAGCTCTTACCGTTGTTCCGACTTTTAATGGAGCATCTAAGTCTTCTGCAGAAACTTTTGCATCGTCAAATACTTTAGGTTCAAACTCGTCTATCTGTTGAAAGATACTTGGCTTACCTCTAGCTTTTTGTACAACATCTACGAGATAACCTCCACCGCCACCGAGTAGTGTGCCGGCTACGCCACCTATACCTATATTTTCTAAACGTCTAGCAAGAAGACCTGCATCTTTATCTAGAAATAAAGTTTCTGTATCTTCTGGAGTATACCCAAGTCCTGAAACTATAGCTGCACTACCGGCTCCATACTTGGTTAAGTCTGCTAGGCTCTTAGCTTTTTTTCCTTTAGCTAACCACCCAACAATAGGAACATAACTAACAGGGTCAGCAACAATACCTGCACTTAAAAAAGCTGCAGTTGCTTCTGTTCCATATTCCGGATTAGATAAAATTCCTGAAAGCTTTTTATCTTTTTCTTTTAGGTATTCATTAAGTGCATCTATCCCAAAAGATTCACCTAAAATCTGACCAACACCTCGAAGTGTATCAGATGTTCCCATACTTGCAGCATATTTTAATGCTTCTTTTTTACTAAGCTTGTAAGCAGGGTTAATGTTTTCTCTGACATAGTCAATGTACTCTTGACTATCATAAGGGTTAGCTGACATAATTATTTAAATAAAAGGTTTTTTGAATTATTATCCCAGATTAACTCGTAGGTTCCAGTTAATCCCATGTTAGGAAATATTATACTTAAATCATGAGTACCCAGATTAACTGCTGAAGCATCGCTTTCTGCAATTTGTTGTCCAAAAATTTGAAGAAACTCTGAGTCGTCACCCATAAACAAATTCGTGTAATTGTCTTTTTGGTCGTCAGGCACTAAAGTAAAAACACTATCAAATCCAACAGTGTCTAACTCACCTTGTCCTAGTTTTAGACCATCTTCAATACGTTGATTAAATTCGAGTCTAACCGAATCTCGGTCTAAATTTAACTCTGCAATTTTTTCAGATTTACCTGTTCTGGGTCTATACTTTCCATCTCTAAAAATAAATAAATCTGGACGTGTAGATGCCATAGATTGATAACGAATTTCAAATAGTTCTTCACGTTTTGTTTCATCTGCAAAGTCAATCCTATAATATTTTTGCGGGTCGCTTGATGCTATCTCTAGAGCTTTAGTTCCTGTAGGGTCGTCTTTAATAGCTTGGTGTATTTCCATTTGTAGCTCTTTATCGTCTTTAATTAAGTTAAGAAAATCTACTATCTGTGGAAAAGTTAGCTCACCTTCTTTATTATATATGCCACCAACTTTTGTTGTAATAATTTTAGGAGGTTTTTTACCTAGAGGGTCAGCTTCTTGTTGTATTGCATAAAATCCATAACCTTCAGGACCAATCATTTCTTTAAATTGAGGTTCTGTTCTTGCACCTCTAGTTAAATTTTTAGCAATATCTACTGCAACATTACCTAAATCTGTATGAGCATCATAAGCTCTCAGAGCAACGTCAGCATCTTTAAATGCATCGCCCATCGTAGTCCCGGCTAATGCATCTGTTGCTCTTTCATTTCTTAGTTTAATAGTTTCTTCGGTTTCTCCTTTCATAAAGTTTTTAACTTTAGAACCAAACCATCCTCCTATACTTCTAGGAATTTTTGCAGATTGCTTATAGTATTCTTCAAAGTCTTCAAAGTTTAATTTATTACTTAGATTTAGAATTTTTTCATAATCTGTTTTAGAAGCTAGAGCGAACTCTTTTGCTTTTTGCATAGCTATCGGTTGATATTCTGATGCTACAGCATTAGGACTCATTTTTTCAATTTCTTGTTTAATTTGTTCATAATATTTATTTGTTAAATATCCTTCAACACTTTGTCCACTTTGTTTTCTTTCATTTTCTCCTGCTCTAAAACTTTTTGCACTTTCAAGCGTAGATAAATATGCAGCACGTTTCGGAGCCTGTGCCAGTTCTAATTGGTCAGCTTTGTTATTAATAGCAAAATTTAAACCTGTGACAGCAAGGTTAGCCATCTGAAGTCTTTTTGCAAATCTATCTTGTTTTTTAGCTTGGGATTCTTTATAGGCTCTAGCACTTTCAAATGTTTGTTGTGCAAACTCTATTCCATCATCATCATATCTTGACATTTTTTACTCCGGTCTCTCTAATAAACTTTGAGGTTGTTCTTCTGGTGTAGGTTCTGTTCTAGCTAATAAACTTTCCGGAACTTCTAAAGATTCTATTTCTTCAACTACATCCGGAGGTAAAACACCCTCTGGTGCTTTAGGCATGTCTCCAACTTTTTCTTTTGTAAGCTTTTCTAAATTTGCAGACTGCCTTGCTAAATTTTCATTTTCTTCTTCTGAACTAATATCATCTTCTTCATCACCATAAAGTCTTGGTTCAATAGCTGCTTTTTCTGCTAGTGCTAATAATAGATACATAGTAGGTTCTAATAGCATAAGAAATAAATCCGGGTTCCATTTACCTTCTTGAAATCCTCTTTGTAAAAGTTGAATAGTAATGTCTGAAATAGGAACTCCTTGTCCCATTGCTACCATTAATGGAACGTATACGTCCTCTTCAAGAAGTTCTTCTGCTAGATAATCAAAAGCTCGTCTAAAGTCTGTAAACTCAGGAGGGCTTTCCCAAGGATAAGCTTGGTCTGGATTATCTGTAAGTGACTGACCCGGAATAGGTCTGCTTGCATTAACGTAAGCATCTATACCTTGTTGATTATATTCTTCTGCCATTGTTTAACCTTTATTATAATGAAATTGTTGGATAATATGCTGTTCCATACGTAGAGGCTGTAGAATTCCTTGGACCTACTTGAGGAGCTAGTTGATTATAAACATCTAAAGACATTCCTGATAAAGCGGAAAAATAAGGACTTGCTGCATCACCATGCATAGCACCGCCATAAGCTCCTGCTCTTTGATAATCACCTACCATACCATTCCATGTAGCTGCATCTAGTAATCTTTGTTGACTTGTCGGTGTAAAAAAGTCTCCAATATTTGAATGTATAACTCTTTGTGTAGGCGGTGGACCTGCTACTTCACTAGCAATTCTACTTGCACCACCTGCTACTAAACCACCTTCTAATGCTTCACCTGCTAACTTACCGGGGTCTGATAAAGTATCTTTTACTCCTTCAAATCCTGCAGAAAAATAATCTTTAGCTTTTTGTGCAAAAGTTCTTGTATCAATAGATTCAATTGGAGCAAGTATAGATTGTCTAGCTCCTTGAGTACCTGCACTTCTAGCAACGTCTGCTAACTCAGGAGCACCCATAGTTAAATCTGTCGAAACATTTGTTGCTACATCTTGTAATGTTTGCTGTGAAGTAACATCTGTTAATGACGCTACACTTGAATCAACTGTTTGTAACTCCATTGGAAGTGAATCTGTTGGAGTTTGTGTTAAATCTAATTTACCAGACTTAGCATCAGCTACAATAGATTTTGTATCTAACGAAGCAGGTTGAGCATTAATAGGGTCTACACCTCTTGGAGCAAAAATAGAAGTACGTCCTTCACTTAAAGTAAAACCTTTTCCTTGAGCAAAGTTTGAAACTCTATCTAAACCATTTCCAATCGCTTCTGTAATTGTATTATAAACTCCTTGTCCGGCTGTCTTAATAGCACCCCATGCTCCTTGTACTGCAGTAGTAAAAGTTTTAGGTAAAACACTTGAAGCAAAACTACCTACTGCACTTCCTAATGCTCCAAAGAAATTACCAATTACAGGCGGTATGCCGATAAACATTAGAGCAAGCTGTCCAATAGGTCCAAGGTCGCCAAGAGCTCCCATAACTTTATAAGCTAATTTTTTTATACCTTTACCTATTTTCTTTGTAATTTTTTTTACGCCCTTAAAGGCTTTCTTTAATAATTTTCCCGGTTTCCAACCCATTATTTTCTCCTTAGTCGTCTACGCCAAATATTTTATCTACAATACCGGCTACATTATTATAATTAGTAGACCAGTTTTTAGCTGCATCACCTTCGGCACTAGCAGCAGCTATCATAGCATTATTTTTTCTTGTTGCAGTATTATCAGCAAATTGAAAATCAAACGAAGCTTGGTCTCTTAATTCTTGCCACAAAAAAGATTGTGCAGAAGAAGTTAAACCAAAAGCATTTGCTACATTCTGTTGATTAATAGCATTTGCTGCAGCAGTATCTGCTAAATTAGCTTTTCTTCTCCAATTAACATTAGACTGCTGTACCGCTTGTTGATTTGTTGCATTCCATTGTGCTCTATTATAATCTAGTTGAGCATTAAATTGTTCTACTTGATTTATAATAGCTGCATTAGCTTTGTTAATATCTGCTTCTAATCCTGCTCGTCTAGCTTCGGCTGCATTTTTTTGTTGAGCATTAAACTGTGCTGATGCATTTGCTTGAGCAACATTAAATTGATTTATCTGAGAATTTAAATTAGCCATAAACTGTTGAGTTTGATTTTCACTGGTGGCATTAAATTGTCTTGCAGCATTTTCTGCAGCAGTATTACTTAGTAATCTTTGTTGTTCATTTTGAGCTCTAATAACATTAGCTTGTTGTTCATTACTTAAATTTGTTAAATCAGTTTGTAAAAACGCTTGAGCATTTTGTATTTGAGCTTTTTGATTAAAGTCTGCTTCCGCCAAATTAGCTTGCGATAATAACACAGCATTTTGAACTGTAGCTTGTTGGTCAAAGTTAGCTTCTGTTAATCCTATAGTTTGCATAAATTTACTATTAGACAAAGAAGTTTGTTGGTCAGCCGAAAACTGAGCAATGTCTAATTGAAACACATTGTTAGCATTTGTCAAGCCAACTTGTTGAGCTCTTTGTGCATTTGCTTCATTTATTGAAGCTTCAATACTTCTTTGTTGAGAAACTGAAGTTTGAATTGCTTGTGCATTGCTCTGAGCAATAGGCATTGCAGCAGCAATAATAGCATTAAATAAACTTGTTTGTCCTACTGTAGAGGCACTAAGACCTCTTGATGCTAACATAGATTCTACTTGAGCAACTGCGGGAGCAGCCCAAGGCGGTATGTTTCCATCTTCTAGTCCTTGTAACAGACTATCCATTTGATTTGAAACTAAAGCTTCTTTTGGTAGTCCTTGAATTAGTCCTCTTTGTTCATCACTAAAATCTGCAAGTCTAGCTTCTAAAGCTTCTGGGTCATTACCGATTTCATTAATCTGGTCTTGTGTTAAACCTGCTTTAGCTAATTGGTTTTTCGCTCTTGTTATTCTAGCTAAAGATGTACCAACATTTTGTACAGCAACTGCTTTGGCAGCTTCGCTAATAGTTCCAACTACTCGCTGTGCTAAAGCTCCTTCTGGAATAGTAACTTCTGCACCTTCTATCGCATCAACTCTGTCTACGTTAGCTGCTTTAGCTAATGATTCATCTCTAATTTCTCCTTGTGCTGCTTGAACTTCTGGAGACTCTTCAAGTTTTGCGACTTGTATTTTAGCTGCTTCAATTACTGCAGGTCTTTCAACTTGAGCAGCTTCCATTGCACTTACTTGTTCAGGAGTAATATTTTTTATTTTTTCAGCTTCAATTGGAGTTAGTTCTCCTAGTTGAACAGCTTGGTCTATATATTCATTTCCTGTTTTAACTTGCACCAGTTCTGCTTTAGGAATCATTCCTTCTGGAATATTACCAGACGCTATTTGTTCTGCAGTTTGACCAGTTCTAATAATACGCTCACCACGTTCTTGTTCAAACTGTTCTTTTGGGTCAGGTTGTACTGGTAGTCCTATTTCTCCATCTTTCACATCATCACCTTTTTTCCAACTAAAGTATTCTGATGATTTACTATTAGCTTCGCCTTGAGTTAAATATACTTGATTTCTAAATTCTGCAGGAACTCTACTATATCCTTTAGTTGTAGAACCAATAGTTCCATCAGGTCTTACCCAATAAAAAGTCATAGTATCTATTTTTTCTCCACCTGCAATTCTTTTAGAAACATCTGATTGTCCGGCTAATGGATTAGTTGTAGCTGTAGGAGCCGGTGTTGGAGTCGGTGTTGGAGTCGGTGTTGGAGTCGGTGTTGGAGTCGGCGTAGGCGTAGGCGTAGGCGTAGGCGTAGGCGTAGGCGTAGGCGTGGGAGCCGGTGTAGGAGTTGGTGTAGGCGTAGGAGTTGGTGTAGGTGTTGGAGTTGGTGTAGGTGTTGGAGCCGGTGTCGGAGTAGGAGCAGGTGTTACAGCCTGTGCTTCTCTTTCATTTTCTCTTCCTATTTCTTGCTCACGTTCACGCTCTGACATCATCGTAGGCATATCACGATTACTTACTGCTTCACCAGTCTGATAAAGAACACGACCACCATTACGATAGTCAATTCTTTGTTTTAGTTTTCTTTGTCTTTTTTTCTTTTTATTCTTCATGATTTAACCTCGAAAAGCTTGTCAAGTTTTTCTTCAATCTTGTCTAGCGTATCAAAGACTCTATCCATACCATCTGATAGTTCTTTTTTAGTTACGTATTCTTTAGCCATCTCTTCTCTCGTTTTATTTAAAAGTATGTCAAGTCTTTTTATTTCTGCTGTATTCTGACGAATACTAAAAAGTATCGGTGCGACTACCAATGTTAAAAATATATTCCACAATAAAAACATTGTGTAGCCTGTTAGCTCCATTTTAGTTTGCTGCTATATAAGCTTTACCAGTTGTTATTGCACTAGTGTAAGATGATTTATCATCACTAGAGTTTTTAACATCAGGTGTATCGTCTTCTGAGTCTACAGGTTCATAAGCTAAGATAAGTTCTAAATGGTCAACATTACGTTGTACACATGCATTTATATCAGCTTGTGACATTTCTGTATCTGTATCTGCTGTACCACCAATATATATTGACCTTTTACCATTAGTATTAACGTCATTAATAAGCGTTACGCTATCTGTTGCTGCTGTTAAGCATTCTGCTACTGTTTGAGTCATGTTATTCTCCGTTTAATTTACTTTCTAATTCTTCAACTTTTGCTGAAAGTTCTTGTACTGCTTTTACCAATATCGGTACAAACTTTTCGTATCGTAATCCGTATTGTTTGCCATCACCTGAAAGTGATACTGTTAAATTCTTTTCATCAGATACTGTATATCCTGCAGCTTCTTCTAACACATTAACTGCTTGTGCTTTAAATCCAACATCTAACCAACTTTCTTTATGTGTTCCATCTGGTGTAATAGAATTCAAATCTGTATCTGGATTTGCTGCCCAATCAACATACTTAGCACGTTTATCCCACTTATAGGTTACAGGTGCTAATTGATTAACAAATGCTAAACCTAAATCTAAATCAGCAAAGTCTGTTTTATCTCTTTCGTCAGATGCTACTGTTATTGAAACTTGCGTATTAATTTTAGAGTGACTTGAATTACCTATGGTTACTTCATTATTTCCTGTAGTTATAGCACCACCCGGACTTCCTGAATTACCAGAGTCATACCCAAGCATCAAATGATTACCACCTGTAGTAATAGAACCACCTGCATTTAATCCTATTGAAGTATTTTGTGAACCTGTAGTTACTGTACCAAGAGCATTTGCTCCCATAGCAACATTTGTCGTTCCTGTTGTATTAGCATCTAAAGCGTTCCATCCAAATGCAGTATTATAATTAGCAGTAGTATTTGCACCTAAAGCACCAAAACCCATTGCTGTATTAGCTGCTCCTGTTGTGTTTGCATCAAAAGAATTTTTACCAACAGAAGTGTTTTGATAGCCTGTTGTGTTTTGTTGCATAGCATCACTACCTACTGCCACGTTTGAATAACCTGTAGTGTTTGCATACATAGCTGCTGTACCCATAGCAGTATTGTTAGAAGCAGTAGTATTTGCATTTAGTGATGATGCTCCTACTGCCACATTATTATCACCTGACGTGTGATTATTTAAAGATACATCACCTACGGCTGTATTGCTACTTCCTGTAGCTACTGATAAAGCAGCAGCACCTACAGCTACATTAGAATTACCACAAGCAGCACTTAAAGCGTTATAACCAATAGCTATGTTTTGAGATGCTGTGGTCAATCCATCACCTGCAAAAGGACCAATTGCTACATTAAGTGCACCTGTTGTAGCTGAAATCATAGCACCTGTTCCAATAGCAGTATTGTAGTTTGCTGTTGTAAGACTACCTAAAGCATTTACACCTAAACCTACGTTATATGAGCCAGTCGTACATGCATCTAGAGCCAGATAACCTGCTGCTACATTTTCTGTTCCTGTTTCATTTAGATACAATGCTCTATGTCCAAGTCCTGTATTGTAAGAACCTGTCGTATTAGTTGTTAATGCACTATGACCAATACCAGTATTCCGAGTAGCTGTAGTATTAGCTCTAAGAGCAGAATCACCCAAAGCTACATTTTCAGCACCTGTAGTATTAGTAAATAAAGCTTTAAAACCTACTCCAACATTACTATTTGCTGTAGTGTTTGCAGCTAAAGCTGATGTACCAACTGCTAGGTTTTCTGAACCTGTAGTGTTTGCACCGAGAGCAGAATAACCTACTGCAGTATTATTGTCAGCAGTTGTATTTGCATCTAAAGCTAAAGCACCAATAGCTGTATTGTTGTCTCCTGTCGTATTAGAAAGCAAAGCTGCTGTACCAAAAGCTGCATTTAAAGTTCCTGTTGTATTTGCGTACAAGGCTCTGTATGCAACAGCAGTATTATTATTTGCTGTAGTGTTGGCTGCTAAAGACTCTTTACCCACAGCGGTATTTTCTGAACCTGTAGTGTTCGCTGTCGCTGCATCCATACCAACTGCTGTATTGTTATTAGCAGTTGTATTTGCATCTAATGCTGTTGCTCCAACTGCAACATTGTTAGCACCTGTGGTGTTTGCAGCAAGTGAGCCTTGACCAACTGATGTGTTGTTATCTGCTGTTGTATTAGCATTTAATGCCCCTTGACCTACTGCTGTGTTAGAACTTCCAGTAGTGTTTTCATCTAAAGTGCGAGAACCCACCGCAGTATTTGTACTACCAGTTGTATTCAACAGTAAAGAATTTTCTCCTAATGCTGTATTATAACTACCTGTTGTGTTTGCATTTAAAGCAGATTTACCAACTGCTACGTTAGCATCTCCCTCAGTCAAAGCTGCAAAAACATCAACTCCAAGTCCTGTATTATTTTCAGCAGAACTTAAAGTTCCTGTTGCATCATCACCAACCATTACAGAACCTGTAAAGTTTGTTCCTTCTAATTTATGTGTGATACCACTACCACCAGTTACTGAGAAGTCTAATGTACCATCTCCATCTTCATAAGTAACTGCAATACCTGATTCAGTATTTGAAGATACCATCGCACCCACAGTATCTTGTATGACTTCTGTTAAATCTATGTTTGCTGTTCCATCAAAGCTAACACCATGTATAGTTCTAGCAGTCTCTAAAGCTGTAGCTGTAGCTGCATTACCTGTTGTGTCTTGGTTTAATGTACCAACTGTAAAGTCTAATGTTCCATCTCCATCTTCATAAGATACTGTAATACCACTTTCAGTATTACTTGATACCATAGCTCCTACAATATCTTGAACTTGTTCTGTCGTAAGAGTTGCTGAAATTTTAGAATCTAATTGTGTTTGTATATTAGATGTAACACCATCAAGAAAATCAAACTCAGTAGAAGTTACACCTGTTGCATGTAAAGTATCTAAATAGTTTAATTCAGTTACACTACCTGTATAGCCATCTAATACGTTTATCTCTGCTGCTGTAGCTGTTACTCCATCTAATATATTTAGTTCGGCTGTAGTAGATGTTACCCCATCAAGTATATTAAGTTCTGCTGTAGTTGAAGTAACTCCATCAAGTATATTTAACTCAGATGCTGTGCTTGTTACACCATCTAAAATATTAAGTTCTGCAGTTGTAGAAGTTACACCATCTAGTAAGTTTAATTCAGCAGCAGTTGATGTTACACCATCAAGTATGTTAAGTTCTGCTGTAGTTACTGTAGCTCCATCAAGTATGTTGAGTTCTGCTGCAGTCGATGTAGTTGCTAGACTAACTGCTCCACTAGAAACTGTAAAGTCGTCTGAACTAAATGATGCTATACCTTTATTAGATGTTGTAGCATCTTCACCTGCTATTGTTATTGTATTAGAAGTCGCAGATGTATCTATACCTTCTCCACCTGCAACTGTTAATGTTTCACTATCTAAGTCAATAGCTATTGTACCACTATCGGATGTAACATCTAAGTCTTCTGCTGTAAGCTGTGTATCTACATAAGCTTTAACAGATTGTTGAGTTGGTACAAGTGTTGCAGAGTTTGAAGACATATCATCTTCATCTACAAAAGCTGTGATTGTTATAGAGCCATCTGATAAATTTCCATAGGTTACTGTGCCTGTTGTTGTAATAGCTGATGAACCATTATCTATTGCACCAAAACCGGATGTAATGGAACCACTATTTAATGCTCCTACAGTTGTAGCTGCAGTAGTTACCAAGTTTGGCATTGCAGTTATTTCATCATCAAAGTAAGCTGCTAAGTCTGTAACAGCTACTTGAACCATAGTTCCATTGTCATTTAAAACAACTCTATCTGCATCAGCTACTGTAGTTGATGTAGCAGATGTATTACCATCTACTATATTTAATTCTGTTACTGTAGATGTAATTCCATCAAGTGCATTTAATTCTGTTGCAGTTGCAGTAACTCCATCAAGTATATTAAGTTCAGCAGTTGTAGATGTAACTCCATCTAATAAATTTAATTCGGTTGCTGTAGATGTAACTCCATCTAGTATATTTAATTCTGCTGCTGTAGCTGTAATAGCTGTTCCATTAAAATTAATTGCATCTGCATATACAGTACCATCAAAATATCCATCTTTAAATTCTAAAGAACTTGTACCTAAATCTATATCATTATCTGTGACTGGTACTATCGCTCCATCTTGTATTCTAATTTGTTCGACTGCGGACCCACTAACTTCAACAAAGACTCCCCATCTATTGTTTGAATCATCTACAACTATTTTATTTAAAAAATCTAAATCACCTATTTGTGGAATATTACCACCTTGTCCGGCTGTTCCATCGTGTCTGTGTCCTGTTGAACTTGCACTGCTTGAACTATAAGCAAACGCATTAACTAATTGATTATACTCATTGTTAAATAACGCAGCAGTTATAGTATCCCCATCTGCGAAAGAACTTTGTCGTGTATAAGTTTGTGCCATTTATTATCTCCTGCCTGAAGGTACAAAGTTTATATAAAGACCATTAATAGTATATGGTGGTTTTGTATCTTCACTTATTATTGTAAAATTATTACTGTGTCCACTACCTTGTAGTGCGATTCTAACGAGTGGGCTTTTCGCACCACCAAATACGTTTACATTAAAAACAGCATCTCCAAAGTCAGCCGGTGGATTTACTATACCTAAGTCAAAAATATTTGGTTGTGGTATATCTGTACTACCATAATCAAATCTAACTTGTACATTAGGTTCTACTACACCTTCTGCACTTGCAGATAGTTTTAAGTAATGTAAAGTTTTTAAGGTTCCTAAATCTCCATAGTCATAGTCTGGTGTGGCATATCTAGCTAAAATATTAGAACCATTAAAATCATTTCCTGAATCATGTAGAAATACAAAGCCATCTGTATCCCCATGATAATATTGTTCTACACCATTTTGGTCAAATCCAGAACCAATTCCTGTAACTTCAATACCTCTTGTTTCTGACCATTGAAAACCATTTGGTCTTAGTGTTCCTATTACTCCTCGTTGTACTGAATTAGATGTTCCTGTATTTGTATAGAATAATCTATATTGTGACTTTTCTCTAATTACAACACTATTAATTATAAAAGAATTAATATTTTCTGCTAAGTTAGTTATAGTTGGCTGTATAGACTGACTAATAGTTCCTAACTCAACGTCACCAATTCTTGCTGTACCGGCTACTGTTCTTAGTCCATCTGGTGCTAAAAATATTAAATCACCACCAATTTCTTGAATACTATAGCCACTTAAACAGCCTACATTTTTAGTTACAGGTACAATAGCAACTGTGCTTGAATTATTTATATTAACTAATTTAAATATACTATTCTTACAAAATATAAATAATTCATCACGGAAACCTTTAATACCTTCTATTTGGTCCTCTAGAACAATACTACCTGAACCGGTGCTAGTAAAATCCGTTGGGTCTAATGTACCACTATAAAAAATGGTATTTAAATTATCTTCTACTCCTGCAGCTATTAAGTGTTTATCATGTATTGTAACATATTTAACACCTTTAGTTCCTGTGACAGTAACTTCTTCTGCAAAAAATGTTCTATCGGTTAATGCTCCTGTTCCTTCCATTCTGAAAGCAAAAGGTTTATTAACGCCATCAGAAATAAATACTTGCCCATAATCAAAAGTTGCACCTTCAAATAATGCAAATTGACATTGCCCTTGAGAGGTTCTTGCTAAAACACTTCTTCCTGTAAATGCTGTATGATTATCTCCACTACTCGCTACAGAACTTCTATTTATTTGTAACCAACTTGTACCAGTATTACTAAAATAAATATTTGTACCGGCTGTTACAATAACTCCATCAGCATATGGAAACACACCAAGTATAGTTGCAGTTCCTCCTGTAGGTTGTACTGCACTACCTCCGCCATATTTAGTAAAACCATTAATACGTCTGTATCCACCTTCTGTAGATACTTCAAAATTTAAAAGCTCACTAGCTACACCGGGAGTTCTTAATAAATCTATTGCATTAGATGAATTAATTAAACCCCCATCACATGCAACTGTAAAAGGTTGTGATGTTGCCATATTTAAAAGTATCTCCTATCATCTCCAATATATTTTGGAGCAGGATTTATTAAATTAGATTTCATTTGACGCATACCTTTTTTGTAATCATCTAAAGCAAACGCTGCTTGTTGTGGGCTTTCTTTAAATTGCCACACGTAATATCTAGCTCTAGCAGTTACTACATTAGCGTACTGGTCAGGTAATACTATTTCATCTCCATGTGCTGATAAAGCTGTAGGTGCATTATATGCATAAAAATGAACATTGTAAACTTTATCAGGTATAGGACTTAATCCAAACTTGCGATGGTCTGGACTTCTAATTACAAATTTAGGTTCTCCATACGCTGCAGTATTTGCATCATCTTCATTTTCAGAATCCCTATAATATCTAGTCCATTCATCTAAAGTAAGAAATTTTAAACCTTTCGAAACAAAAGGTGCGGACTCACCGCTAACATTAATGGTAGTAATATAAAAATCATCCCAGTCTATTGATGCATAATCACTTATAATATTTGAACTATCAGCCTTTAATAAATACCATCTAGTTCCTGCAGTTGTAGCAACAGTTACATTCCCATAAAAAGGGTCTGTAGTACCGCTTGCAGCAACTGCAAAAAATGGAAGCTGTGGTTCTTCATTTGCTATATCTTTAAGTGATTTATTAATAGAATTTTTAACAAAACTTTGAATACCTGTTGCACCAGAAAAAGTTGCAGACGTTAATTCAATTTCATTTAATTCTCTAAGAACATCATTTGTAAGTGTTAGGAATGTTGTTGCCATTATTTTGTATGTGCTTTTTGTATTGCAAAGTTAGCAGTAAGACTTGCACCTTTATGTTTTACAAACTTACCAGTATGCTTCATTAATTTATAACTACCATTTTTTTGTTTCATCCAATGATAGCCCTTTGGAGCTTTTACTTTCATGTTTAGTTAGGTTTTTGAACTTCCATTGCACCGCCCATAGCCATGCCAATTCTGTCCATATTATTGTGTGGTCCACCATGCATTGCTTTTTTTCTGCTGCCCATGCTGCCACCATACACTTTTTTCTTACGATTCATTCCACCATACACCATTTTTTTTCTCCCATTAACGCCTCCACCTTTAGAAAACTTCAACGGTTTAGGTTTTCCATTATCATCAGTAGAACTTTTTTGCATACGTTTGTTTCTTTCAGTTACTAATCTAGTTTCTCTAGCTTTTTGAGTTTGTAAAGGAGTTTTTTCTCTAAAAGGTATATCTCCTTTTTGTTTTAATTTATCTACATTTTTATCAATAGCTTTTTGTCTAGCTTTAATTTCTTTTGCTGCTTTTTGAACAGCTTTAGCACCATACTTTCTTGTTGCTGCTCTAGTACCATTAGCTATAATAAATTTTGCAATTAAACCTAATACAGGTAACATTTTATTTACGCTCCCCTATTTTTTTAGTTTTTTCAATATAGTTACCAACAACTAAACTGTCATTGTAACCAACCATTTCTTTACACTTTTCTTCTTTTTCTTCAATAGAAGTATAGTATGATATGTCTCCACTTGGTCTATTCATAATTTTTCCTTATAAGAAGTAGAGGAGCCCGAAGGCTCCCCCACAATGACAATATTAGTCGATTCCGTAGAAAGCTGAGACTAATGCTTCACCTCTTAGTACTTTCGCACCATAAACGTGAAGACCTCTAACTATGTCACCAAACGAACTTGGGTCTCTAAGGACTTCAGTTGAGATGATAGTTTGAGCAGTCGCAGTAGATGAAATATGACCTGCTAAACATTTACCTGCAGCATTAGTTGTGCTTGCAATGTTATTAGACTTGTACATATCAAATCCTCTTAGTTTTCCACTGGATACTAACCCGTTTCTAATTGAACCTTGACCTGCGTTGAAGTCAACAGATAGCAATTTAGAAGAAGCTTGACCTAGAACTTCGTAGAAGTCAGGACTTGCAACGAACCATCTTCCTTCTTCAGGAACACTTTGGTCGTCTAAAAGTCTTGCCATTCTAGCCATAACGTCTATTGGGTCATGCTCACTAGAGCCAAAACCTATGTCAAGGTTACCTGTTCCATCAAAAGTACCGGCTGCTAAATCTGTAGCATTGTCAGTACCTAAAACGTGGTCAGGTGAAGAACTTGACACACCAGAGAACATAGTAGCTATAACAGCAGCATCATACGAATCTCTAAGAGCGTAAGCTGCAGAGCTAGAAGCTACTTCTTTGAAGTTCACATGCGACATGTTAGTTTCAATGTCATCTACGATGAATTTGAAAGCTTTCGCACTGTCAACAACCAAAGTAAGTTCTTGGTCTGTTAGTTTAGTTGCAGTAGTATCGCTACCTCTTGTGTAATCAGACACAGAAATAACGGGTTCTTTGATAATCTTTACTGAGTCTCCGAAAGCGGCAATCTCACCGGCATAGTCGGTGTTTGTAATGGCTTCAACTACCGAGGCTTTTCTAAAAAAGTTTAAAACCTTTTTAGAGTAAACCGAAGGTAAGAAAAAACTATTAGCCTGTCCACTTACGGAGTTAGCAAAGTTAGCATCAGTATCAGTACTCGGTTCAAAAAATTGAGCCATGATATTTTCTCCTAAGTTATATTATAGTTTATTTTACGATTCTGCCTTCTTGCATAGCATTGCTGATTTCTTTTTCATATTTATCAAACTCGTCCATGCTTAATGCAGCAATCTCCCTTTCTGACCAAATCTTTTCCTGTTTAGGTTCTACACTTGTTGTTTTAGTAGATACTAAATCAGCAGCAGATTTTTTGGTCGGTTTTGAAGATGACTTTTTATCTTGAGGAATATCTAAACCTAAATCTTTTTTAAACAAATCAAGGGCTCTGGAAGCTAAGTCTGCATCTTCAGCGTTACTGTATATCCAACTTTGAATAGACTGTGGCTGTTGTGATGCCCACCCATGAAATTCATCACTGTTTCTAATATCTTCAAAATCAGGATGTCTTTCCATTAACCTTTTTTCTGCATCTTGTCGGATTAACTCATGCTCTCTTTGTTGAAGTTTACTAAGACGTTCTTCTAGAACTTTTGCTTTAGATTCACTTTGTAAATGAGCTACAGTTTCTACAACTTCATATACATCAGGATAATCATTTTTAAATTGTTCTAATTCTTCGGGAGTTTTAGGAGCTTGGTATTCAGTTCTATTTTTAGTAGCTTCTTCCAATAACTCTTGCTCTCGAACTTTAAACTCATTAAGTTTACTATCATAATGTTTTTTTAAATCATCATAACGCTTTTTGTAGTTTGGTCTTTTATAAGGAGTTTCCTTTTGTGTTTCCAAATTTTCTACATTAACATTATCTGGATTTACTGCATCTTCAATACTGTTAGACTTGAATAATTTATTCTTATCTTCCGGTTCTTCAAAATACAATCCATCTGATGATAAAAAAGGTTTTGTTTCTTCCGTATGCCAAGCTTTTTTTTGATTATAAGGATTAGCTTGTTCTTCCTCTTGTAAGACTTGTTCAGTCATTTTCTTTTCTCCTACTCAGGGCTTCGTTCACAAGGTAGCTCTATGTCGACTAGAGGGCTTGTTTGTAAAGGTAGCCTTTCGGTTAATAAAATAATAAAGTGCCTAAATTAGGGTAGCTTTATCGTGTTAGCTCCGAACATAGGGTCTAGTAGAAAGCATAGACTTTTTAAGTTCTTCATTAATCAAATCGGACTGCTCTTGCATTGTTGCTTGAGAACCAACTGTTTCTTTAGTCACTCTAATGTCTTGTTGCACTGGCTGCATTTCTACAGGCATTGTAACAGTTTCTTCTTCCTCTATCATCCCACCTTCTTGAGCTTGTAGTCTTTCATCTGCTTGAGCTTCTGCTGATTTCATCATTGACATTAAATTATCAACTCCGATTTCTTCAGTTGCTTTAGCAGTAAAGACAAACTCGCCATCCGATAGCCTTGCCGGTATCGAATCGGACTTACCAGTTCCGGGACCTTCAACAGGACCAGAACCTGTAAATTCTGTTGCACTCTCAACTACTTGGTCAAATATTTCACTTAACCTATCATCTTTTTCGAGAGCGTCTATTAAATAATTTCTATCTTGATTAGACAATGTTTCTTCTATAACATAGTCTACATAATCTTCTTCCATTTGTTCGTCAGAAACCATAGGAGCTTCTTCTTCTCCTAACATCATTTCCATTTGAGTTTCTACGCCACCACCTTCTTGAAAAACACCTCTACCTTTTAGTATATCAGCTCTAGTAACTTTACCATCACCTGTTAAATCTGGAAAATCTTTTTTTGCCATTTTAATCCTCTATTCTATTCAGGGCTTCCTTCACCTGTTCCGCCAACTGCTCTAGGTGTACCAGAGAACGTAGTTTCCCCTGCAACCGGAACATTTCCTGTTCCGATGTTGCCACCACCAGTGCCTGTTGGTCCAAGGTTTTGAGGTGATTGAGGTGCTCCATCAGGGCTTCCCATACCTGCGGGTTGTGGACCACCGGGGTTAATTTCATCGCCTGTTGTTTGGTTAGCATTTTGCATTCCTATTATTTGTGCCATAATAGCTGCTTCTTCAGGGTCATTGAGTATTTCATCAGGGTCTAAATCTAAGCTATAGGCTAATTCACTTACGAGTTTAGAAATTTTTACAAAAGGAGCAATAGCCGGACTTTGTGCAGTTTGTAAGAACATTGTCAATCTTTGAGAACGTACTTCTTTTTGCATTAAGCTATTTGTTCCTGTAGCTCTAACTTCTAAATCACCTTGAACATCAAGACCACCTTCAAAGAATTGCATATTCCATTGGAAGTAAGATTCTCCTAAAGGCTTTAATAAAAAATCATCAAGATTCTTTATTACAGTCTTAATGTTTAAACTAGATGCTCCTAATAACATGGACATACCAGAAGCAGTCCTTGTCATACTTTGTACACCTGTTTGCCCGTGAGAGTAACTAGGTATGCCTGTTTGTTCGTCTGCAAGTTGTCTAAACTTGTCAAACATCATCATATTTTCTGGGGCAGTGTTAGGAAACTTTAATCCATAAATTGATTGTCCGGGCATTCCTGCTTGTCTTCGAAAAACTTTTCCCGGATATACATCCATTGACTGTCCGCCAACTAAAGCTGATTCATCTACATCAAAAACAAGAGAACCCGCTAAAGCTAAGTTATCAATAGCCATTCTAGCATGACCATTCATAATCTGTTGAGAATCATCCATGTTCTCAGCTACACCAATACCAAAGAAGTTATAAGGGTTTCTTTCATATGGAAAGGCGTTGTAAGGTATGCGATATGGAGTAAATGGATTTATTACTGCTCTAAGTAAAGTATCACCACATACCCATGCATTAATTTGTACTTCATCTAAGTCGTCTATTGTATCGTCTAATTCAATACCGACTTCTCTAGCGTACTCGGCATCCATAATGCCCCAATACTCTAAAACTTCAAAGTTGCTTCCATAATCATCTTCTCTAGAATCATCTTTGAGTTGATATTCAAAATCTTTTTCAATATAGTTTGCCCCTTTTTGAAGGCAAGTACGTATAGCTTCATCATCAAAATAAGGCATATTTCTTAATTGCCTTAGTTGACTTTTATTCATTTTGTGTCTATGTATTACATATTCACATTCATCAATATTTGTAGCTGCAGGGTCTGGATAAAAATCCCAACAACTTACAAACTCAATTCTAGGAACTCTAACTTCTAAAGGATTATAAGTTCTTTCTCCTCCATCGTCTGACCACTTATGTAATTTTTTATTAAAGTTAAATGGTCCTTTAACTATTCCTGTTCCTAATAAAGCAGCTTCTAGCAAAGCATTTCTAATTTCCGAAGAACCATTAGATTCTTCTATTTGGTCATGTATTAATTTTTCCATTCGCCTTGCAGCTTTTTCTGCAGGACTTAATTCTGGAATATCGGGTAAAGGTGATAAACCTTCGGCTAGTATATCATCTGCTTTTTGTTCAAGACTTTCTACTACAGGATAAGTAGCACCGGCAGGTAATGTACGACCATCTCCTTCATATCCAACATCATATGGGTCACCTACGATATTACCTAAGTTATCCTCGTTTATTTCTAAACTTGGTGTAGGATTTTGTGCATCTAGGTAAGCATTTTCTTTCTCACCTTCTGGTAATTTTGTTTCCGCTATACCAATAGGAAACTTACCTGTTCCAAAAATAACATCAACTAATTGACCAAAAGCAGCTAGTACTTTTGTTTTAGTTATTTTAACAAAAACTCTAGATTTTTCTGAATCTCTAAACTTAACTGATTTTTTATAGAGTCCTCTATAGTTTTCGTAGGCTCTTAACCATCTTCTTTCATCAGTCTCTCTAGCATCTTCAGCTTTAGCATATCGACTATTAACAATACCAACTAGGTTTAATTGTTGGTCTAGTTCTAAATCTAAAGTTTTTCCAGATTCACCTTCAACATCTGTGTAGATGTTATCAGCATTTAAAAATGTATTTTCTTCTGCCATACTTAATATCCAAAATCTGAGTCAGCCGGTTTAAACATATCTCGTTTAAATCCTCGCATTCTCTCTAATGGGTTTTCCATTCGAGGTCTACTCATAATCATATAACGCAATGCATCATATGCGTGGTCTGAAGCGTGAGTATCCACATCTTCAGGATTATTTTTGGACAGAGGAATACTTTGCAATTCTCTTATCAAGTTCGGACATGTATTAAATATCTGTAACTTCGGTCTGCCACTTTCTCTTGTTTTTAAATATTCGTGTATCTGAATTTTACCTTGTATTCTATTTTTATCTGCTCGTCTAAGTTTATGTCCTGCTCTAAGTAAAGCTTCACCTACAGTTGGACCAGTCGTACCTGTGTTAGCCCATGCTGCAGTATCTAATACACCATTTACGGAGAAAGGGTCTTCTATCTCCATATCGGTTATTATAGCCCCTAATTCTTCTCCTGTCAAGCCTTTTCGATACAATTCACGATAAATAATTAAAGTATTGTCATTCATGTCGATTATTCCCCATAAACAACAACTTTCTGACGCATATCCATAGTCAATACCTTTTACTCGTTCCCAAGCAATAGGAAGCTCAAAAGGAGCAATAACATGTACTTCTGGGTCAAATTCTACAAAAGCTGCACCTTCTGCAACATCCCAATTACCTTCTAAGAGTTGTTTACGCTGTAAAGGTGGTAAGGATTTTAACATCTGCTCATAGATGCCATCCTTTGCTAAGTATGGATTGTCTACAAGTTTAGCCGGAATAAACTTTCGTGTTAAACCATCAGAACCTAAAAAGCTTTGATTAGATTCGTTAGGTTCTATGTAACGCTTTTTAACCCAATGAGAACCAACACCTCCGGGGTTAGCTGTACAACGCAAGTATGTTTTTATTTCAGAGTCGGTTGTTCTCAAACGAGAGGCTAAATAGTTCCATGAGAACTCTGTAGGTAGGTGTGTAATTTCATCAAAACCAATCCATGAATAGGCTTGCCCTTGATAACGATATACATCAGCATCTCGTTCAAGAAAACCAAACTCCACTTTTGCACCTGAAGGGAAGTTCCAAAGTTTTTCTACTTCTCTAAATTTAGCACCGGGAAATGCTTGTGGGTAAAGCTCTCTAGATTTATCAATCATCTCTCGAAGTTCTGGCATCGACCTTCTTAGTATTAAGGCTCGATGTGCCGGGCGATGTGCATAACGTAATGGGTCTACTATCATTGCATAGCTTTTACCACCACCGGCAGCACCGCCATATAAAACATCTTTTTCATCGGCTGCTAAAAATTCTGTCTGTGGTCCTTCATTAGGATGAAAAATTACTTTAGCATCTTTTAGAACCTCTTGAATCGAAGGAGCAACTTGTTCTAGTTCACTATCAATAACAACAGTATTCTTTGTAGGCTCTGTTGCTTTTTTAATTATTTCTTTTTCTTCTTTTACTTTTTTTTCTTTCGCTGCAAGTTTTGCTTTTTCTTTCTGTATAGCTTTTTCTTTTTTTGCTAAAGCTCTTTTTCTTTGAGTAGCCACAGTAAAACGACTCCTCGGCTCTGCCGGAGTCACTTTTTTAATAATTTTAGAAAGTCCTACGTGACTAATTTTTCTGTCTGCTTCTAGCGAGAGTTGCTCTGCTGCTTCACGTAGAGAGTATTTTTTTTCTTGAACTAAAGTAATATACTTTAAAAGAAGTTCTTGTTGTTTTGGAATTGGCTTTAGATAGCCTTTAATTTCTGAAAGTTCATAACCAAAAGGAATAGTATTTCCTTTTTTCTTTATATAATCTTTCATAATTGATTATGATGTCTACGAGCTAATTTGTTTTCCCAATCTTCAATTGCTTTTGCTATACTTTCTTCTGCTAAAACAGAACAATGTAATTTTATAGGTGGAAGCTCTAAAGCTTCTGCAATATCTTTATCTTTAATTTGCTTTGCTTCTTGTATTGTTTTACCCTTGAGCATATCTACAAACAATGTAGATGAAGCAATAGCAGAACCACAACCATAAGTTTTAAACTTTACATCTTCTATAGTATTTCCATCAAGTTTAAGTTGTAGTCTCATTACATCCCCACATGCAGGAGCACCTGTCATACCAGTTGCAACATTAGGGTCTGTAGGGTCAAATCTACCTACTGCATGTTTTTCAGGTTCTTTTAAAACACTTTCAAATCTATCAACTACTTGTTGTGAATAAGCCATTAATCTTTTTTAAAAATTCTATCCCAATTTTCTTCAAATTGTTTTTGGTCTTTAATACCTTTGCCTCTCATAGAAAGTCTACCTTTTTGTTTTGCAAGGGCTTTAAACTTAATGGGTTGTCTGTCAGAACCTAACTGTGGCATTTTACCATTTCACCTTATCAGCCCACCATGCAGCAGACATTTTTCCTTTAGCAATATTTTTTGCATGACGAGCTTTAAAAGATTTACGTTTAGCTTTCATACGAGCAGACTCACCTTTTTTAGGTTTACCTGCAGTACCTTTAAGTGTTCCAACTCTTTTACCTTGTTGTCCAAAACGAATAGTTTTTATTTTGTCGCCTTCTTTTGCAACAACAATATGAGATTTAGTTGGATGATTAGGAGTTCGTTTAGGTTTATTATAACCACTTACTCCTGCTCTTTCTAAACGTGAATCTTTTTTCTTTGCCATTACTGATTGTGTTGTCTTAGCTCTTGCTGCTTTCGCAGCTTGACTAATTCTTTTTTAGTTTTAATCTTTTGATTCTGTTGCTTCATAAGACTAAAATGGTTCTTTAGTAATATTTTTAATATTATGTTTTATATTATTATAAGTGTCAGGTTTAAATTTCTTTAATCCAACACCAACAATAACTAATAATACAATTATAAAAACAAATATATCCATATTTTTATTTCCTTTTCTTTTTCTTAGTTTTACGATGTAAGCCATGTTGAGCATGTTGTTTGCCCTTTGCAGTAGCTTCCCTTTTCTTTTTATTAGCAGCAGCTAATTTACGTCTACCGGCTGCAGTCGATTTAAGTTTTTTAATTTTAGCAGAAGGAGCATAAACTTCTCCAGTCTCCGAAGATTTCTTTCCACTTGGAGTTCTCCATTTTTGTTTAGTCCATCTTCTAAGACTTTTTTGACTTTTTTTGAGAGCCATGTTTTTTCCTTATTGCTTCTTTTCCTTTCTTCGCTATCTGAGCCTGTGTAGCTTTACCTGCTACTTTAGCACGTTGTTCTAATACTGTCAATATTTGTATCTTACGTGCAAAAGGTTTATTAATCTTTTTAACTTTGGCTACTGTCGCTCTGGCATCAGCCGGAGTTGCAAATTTAATTGATACAGTATCCTTTGGATTTTCATCTGTATATAATCTTCTACCACTACCCTTGGGTTTTTTACCTGTTCCAACTTTAGGGTCTCTTTTTTTTCTTCTCATGATTGTAGATTATAAATAATTAGTAATATGAATATTGCTCCGAGTACTGGTGGTAGTGTAGGTAAGAACACCATATACCATAAAGGTCTATTAAGTAACTTTTTATTTGTATCCTCCACCTTTAGCCTTATATTCTCTTGCCAACATCTGTGCTTTTCTAGCACTCCATTGTCCGGGTCTTCCACCTTTACTTCCTGCTTTAATTTTTTCAAAAAGTCTTTTACGCATAGTAGGTTTAGTATAGTTACCCGCTTTATTAACTGTAGATTTCTTTTTAGTTGTTGTTTTCTTTCTTGGCATTAGTGTAATATTTTAGGTTTTTCTTCTTTACTTGGAAATTTAATTGTAGATAAATAGTCTATGTTTGCAAATTCTGGGACATATTCAATCTTTTTTACTTCTCCAACCAATGTTAAGCCATGTATGTCTGCAACATACTCAGCTTCTTCTAGAGATTCTGCAAAAATATTAAATCCTGCGTATATTTTATCATCTATTTGGTACTCAGTCAGAAATATCTTCATAATCTTCTTGTTCAATGTCTATTACTTGCTTTTCAGGCAAGATAAATATACCACCATTTACATTTTGGTCTACTTGTAGCCTTTCTGTCTTAGAAACACCAACCCTATCTAGGATTGTTTGGGCTGCTTGTAGCTTTACATTAGCTTGTGGCATAGCTACATCACTATCCATAACTTCCACAAGCTTAAATGCAGCTTTTGGAGCTTCCCTTGCAAGGACTGTTGAGGCTAATTCAACTATTTCTTGTTTAAGACTATTTATAACTTGGTAGTGATTTCCTGCATAGCCCGCAAGTTCAGCAGAAAGCTTTAAATCTCCTTTGGTCTCAATGAGATTACTTAGAAATTTTTCTTGTTTTTCTGTTAAATTACGTTTATTTGTTGTTGGTAAAGTCATAAAGTTCTTATTATAGACCTAATATAGAAAACTGTCAAGTCTAAACTAAAATAAATTAAATAATGCTTGACAGAATCGCATTAGAACTGTATAATAGAATTAACCTTCCGGGGTTAAAGTATACCCCCACCTAGCATCTACTACTATATAGTTCTATATAGATTTTTCAAGCCCTTCAACGTATCCACTGCCCCCGACCAAACCCTACTTAACACTTCAAAATCCTGTAAAATGTATGAGAATTAGTATATATAGGGGGGACGGGGGGTGGGTATCCTGCCTCCGGGGGTTAGATAGATATTGAGACCTTAAAAAACTATATAAATCTATAAAAATCTATCTAATTTTATAGATAAATAAAGGGTTTTTAGCTAATTTGTAAAGATTATCTAAGCCTTTCAAGGTTTACAGAGTAAAAAAAGATAATTTTAAGTAATATTAATACTTTATAAGCTCTACAGGGTTAATCAGATTTATATAAGCAAATCAGTACTTTAGAGACTCGATAAGGGTTGAGTGGTAGGGTTGATAGGGTTAAGACGTTTTCGTTTAAATTTGGAGACTTCTGGAGGTTCTAGGGGCATGTCTGGTTTACAGTTGAGCCTATCCGCTACCGCACAAAGTAACCGCCCAAAAAAAAGGAGGTGTTTAAACCTCCCTTTTCTGTTATTAGTTTTTAACTAAACATTTCTATCCCATGTCACCATGACAACATAAGAGCCATAAGTCCCTTCTTCGTCAGTGATTAGATAAGGATAT
>MDTE01079996.1_pt1 | contig 49531 bp, 33 predicted proteins | sample 811231 | NCBI WGS metagenome assembly MDTE01 (sample SAMN05326651, study PRJNA326480) | marine metagenome | isolation source: seawater | place: Indian Ocean: Red Sea | collected 2010 | reverse complement strand
GTTTCCATTGACATCATTACCAGAAAATACAGTTTGTCCTGAGTCTGCAAGATATTTAAATTCTGTAATCTTACTTGAATTGATTCCAAGCATTCTTGCTTGCACGTAATCAGAATCAATTAAACTAGTCGCGTTTGCTGAGTCTAGTGAATGAGCATTTATAAGTGATATAGTAGCCGCTGAGTCAACAGTTCCAGATCCACCACCAGAAGTTTGTCTTAATTGTACATAGGCTGAATCAATAAGTTGTGTAACTAAAGCAGAATCTAATCCACCAGATCCACCGCCGCCACCAGTCGAAGCGAAAGTAATTGTGTCACTACCAGCATTTGTTGTGATTGTCATATTAGAACCAGCAACAAGTGTCAGTGTATCGGTAGTTGCATCGGCTACGACATCAGATTGACCAGCTACTGCAATTGTAGAAAATAAATTTTGTGATCCACCACCACCGCCAGTAGCGTCAGCGGCAGGGGCCCAAGCAGAACCGTTCCATTTTAATACTTCACCTGAAGAAGGAGCTGTAGTTGCAACATTACCAAGGTCAGCAAGATTGATGTTTCCAAAGTCAGTAAGCATTGAACCTTCAACGACTTCAAGCTCAAACCATGTAAAATCATCATCTGCTTGTGCAACAGGACTTCCCGATCCATTAAATATAGAAAGCTGAAAATAATCATTTTGCGCAACATCTATGATTGCAGAAAATGCGAGAGGGAAATCACCACCTGATGACTGAACGTCAAGATTTGATGTTCCTTCTAAGTTAGATCCATTCTTCAAGATTTTCATTACAACTTGATCAGAAGGTGTAGCAGTTCGAACAGACGCACTTAATTTTACTTTAGTAACTCCTGCTGGAATAATGAATTTACCATCAGCTAGTGTTGATGTTAAAGCATTACTATTGGAAGTATCAGTAACTCTAGTGTTAAAGTTAGTTAAAACAGTAGAAGCATTAGATGAAAGGGTTTGATTACTTGTAAGTCTTAACCGCGCGTACTTCGGCTTTGGTGTAAATGTTGCACTCGCAGTCACCCTATTAGCAAGATAGTTTGAATCAACTGTACTATTAATAAGAGTAATTGTAGAAGCTGAATCTACAGTTCCTCCTCCACTAGAAACTGTATCAGGAACCCAGTTAGATCCATTCCATTTTAAAAACTGTCCTGATGATGGAACACCAGTAACATTATTAAGATCTGATAAATTAGCTGCTTGTATTCTTGCGTCTGCTCGAGCATTAGTAAAATAAAGATTAGTACCTTCAGTTAAATTAGTAGTTGACTTCGTCGCGAGTCTTGTATCGAACCTAGTATCTACTCTAGCATTAGTATAATAAAGATTAGTTGATCCTTCAGTTAAATTATCTGAAGTCAAACCGGTAAAGTTTCGAGTTCCCATTCTAACAGCGTTACCCATATATCCATGAGCAGAACACTGGTAAAATAGTACTGGCGGTGTATTTTCATCAACTACGATTTGTGTATAGTCACCTGTACTACCACCTGATCCTTGAGTGGTTACGTTTGTAGTATATGCTGTAGTCTTAGCAGCATCATAATAAAATCTAAAAGGATGTCCAGAGTTTGAGTTGTCATCTTGCTTAAACTTATATGTTCTACCTGGCGTGAGTGTAAGATAAGGAGCTTGAACACCGTCAAGAACATAACCGCTTCCAGAACCAGTTCCGTTGTATCTATGAGCAGCAGTTTTTGAAGCAACAGTAACTACGATGTCAATTGTACCGCCACCACCAACTGCGCTTAAATGACTGAAGCCGCCAACTGTATTTCCAGTTAAAGTCGTAAAAGCACCAGTACCCGGTGTAGTTGCTCCAATATTTGTACCATCAATAGCACCACCGTTTATATCTACACTAGATGAAGTAAAATTACCAGTAAATGATGTTGCTTCAAGTGGTTTGTTAAAAACAAATTTATCACCAGTACTTTGATATAATAAAGTTGCACTAGCACCATCAACAGTTAATCCTGCACCATTTGCTGCTGCTGCAGATCCTGCACCTTTTGCAACAGTGATGTTGAGATCATCTACATCTAACGTTGTACTATTAAGTGTCGTAGTTGTACCATTAACTATTAGGTTACCGGCTATAGTCGTACTAGTGGCTGTGATAGTCTGAGCCGTAGCTCCTCCAGCAGTTATTGTAATCGTATCAGTTGTAAATCCTAGTTTAGTATCTGGATCTCCAAGATGTCGTATTTCTGCTGGAACGAATAAGTTAGTACCATCAAACTGAAAGTCAGTTTGAGCAGTTAATGCCTTACCACCACCTGATGTTATTATTCTATCAGCCTGTGCACCTGTTATAGGATTGGCTGTAGCACTAGCATCAATGCCGTCTAACTTAGTTCCATCTGTAGCAATATCTCTACCATCAACATTTCCTGATAAGTCTAGATCACCGGTTACAGTAACACCTGCAGATGTTGTTTCAAATTTCTTTGTACCATTATGATAAAGCTCAACACCAGCGTTAGGTATAAAATCTCCCATTATTTCACCAGCAGGAGCTTGTAGTCTTATAGGTGCTGCTGTGTTAGTAGATTTTAAATAAGATACGTTTGACTGATGATATATCTCTAAATCATTTCCAGTACCTACTCGTAGCAGATCACCATCAGCTATTTGTATATTATTTCCATTACTGGCTAGATCCCCACCAAGTTGAGGTGAAGTATCTTCAACAATATTATCAATAGCATTTGGATTAGCTGTAGCACTCGATGCAATACCATCTAACTTAGTACCATCTGTAGCAACATCTCTACCATCTACTGTTCCAGAGACAACTATATTACCAGTTACATTAATACCAGTGCTTGTTGTTTCTATTGTCTTTGTAGACCCATCATAGATTTCGACTGGATCACCTTTGATTATCAGTTTATTAAAGGCGGCTCCACCTCTATTAAATGCTTGTACCTGACCTGTTGAAGAATTAGGAGCAAATATTTCAACACCTGTTCCAGTAGTAGGTGTTATGTTTCCAGTAATTTGAGTACCACCAATAGTACTAAGTCCACCTAATGAACTTGTTCCAGATACAGACAACGATCCAAGAGTTCCAACAGATGTTATGTTTGCTTGAGCCGCGGTGGTAAGAGTTCCTGCTATATTACCTAGAGTTACATTTCTTCCATTTGTTAAATTGGAATCAATCATAGATTGAACTTGACCTGAGTCAGCACCTGCTCCGGTTATATTGCTTCCATCACCAGTTATGTTTGTTGCGTTAATAGTTCCTGCGTTTACAGTTCCTGCTGTGATAATTCCTGTAACATTCAAAGAGTCTATGTTATTAAAGTTGGAATCAATCATTCCTTGTGCAAGAGAAGAATCGATAAGTCCTGATTGACCAGAAACAAAACTAAACTGACCGTTAGCTACGTTGTAGGTTAAAGCACCAGATGCACTTACTGCGCCTCTTGCGATTGATGTTATGTTTGTTGAATCTACATCAATTACGCCTGTAGAATTGTTATAACTAATTCCTTTATCACCTGATATAGATGATCTTACTCGAGCAGTAGTATGATAGAGATTGGTAGATCCTTCAGATAAACTATCTGTAGATGCTAAAGCAAAACTAGCATCAAAGTCTGAATCTGATCTAGTAGTTGTATAATAAAGATTTGTACCTTCAGAAAGATTAGAAGTAGAATGATTTGATATATCAGAAACAGTACCTGTTACGTTACCGGTTACGTTTCCAACAATATTACCTGTTACTGAACCTACAAAGCTCGAAGCTTCGACACTTTTATTAAAAACAAATTTATCACCAGTGCTAGCATATGTCAGTGTAGCACTTGCTCCATCAATAGTTAGACCTGCGCCATTGGCCGCTGCGGCATCGGCAGCATTCTTAGCTATTGTGATATTCTTATCACTAACATCCAGTGTAGTGCTATTGATTGAGGTAGTAGTTCCTTCAACCGTTAGATTTCCTAGAATTCTTACGAGACCAGTTGCATCACCAACCGCTGCGGGATCTATAGTGAGAGTCGAAGGCCCAATAATACTTCCAGCAACAATGACGTTATTGCTAGAGTCAACAAGGGTAAGTGTATTACCTAATGAATCAACGAGTTGAATATTACCTTGTGCTAAGATATTCTCAGTAACAACAAGGCCTTTTTTGACCTTAAAATCTTTATTGTTTGCCATAGTTCCCTTTCCCTGTGGCTTTTATCCTATTTATAATATAGTTCTATGTATTTTCGCTCTAACTGTCCCAGTACCAGAAGATTTAGTCATTTTTAATAATAAATTAGTTCCATCTGATTCTACTTCAAAAGTTCCGAGTTGACTATCATTCATCATAGTTGAAACAATACCATAATTTGTCATGAGTGCTCTACCGTTTCCATTGTATGTCATAAGGAACTTACTAATTTGACTATGATTTAAACTTGAGTCATCTAAGTGTATAGTATATTCTGCAGACTTAAACGAATCATTATGTGGAAATTGATTTATTGTAGTGGCGCTTGTCGCTGCAATTAACTGTGTACTTCTTCCAACACTTAGTATATAATCAGAATCAGACGTATGTCTATGATGTACTAATTTTTCAAAGTTACCGTTTGTAGCAACATTAGCTTTGTAGTTATTTCTAGTTACAAAAACAGATCCTTCGTTTTGCGATGCACTTGGAAGTGCTGCTGCATTACCGACACTGTTCTTATAGAATATTGCTCTTTGATTAAAATCAACGTCTCTTTGACCTATTCCAGTAATAAGATCAACGTGCGCAGAATCGATTGCAGTCTTTATGTAATCACTGTCAGTAGCTGTTCTAATGTAATCACTGTCGGCAGCTGTTCTAATATATGCACTATCAGCTCTAAATTTAATATATGCAGAATCAATGGCAGTCCTTATATACGCACTGTCTGCTCTAAATCTTACATAGTCGGAATCGATTATTGTTCCATGACTTGTAGGATCTGTGAGTGCGAACCTGCCTGAAATAACTTCTGGAATAGAAATTCTATTTAAGTTTCCAACAATTGTTCCACCAGAGTCTACAGTTTGTAAAAATGATACCGCGCTGTTATCAGGCTTTCGATGTTCAAGCGTTATTCCTTTACCTATAATTTTTGCATAGTCTTGTAGTAATACTTGACCAGAGTCTGCATGACGTATGTGTAAGAAACCACCTGATACTCGTGATATGAAGTTTGTTGAATCTCCAAAATCAAGCTTCTCATCAACATTTAATTCAACACTCTTAATGTAGTCGCTGTCAGCATGACTTCTAATATAAGTTCTGTTTGCTGCACTGTGAACATAATCTGAATCGGCGGCTGTTCGAATATATGCACTGTCTGCCCTGAACTGAATATAATCTGAATCAAATTCTTGTCTAGCTAAGGCTGAATCTAAGAAAGTATTATGAAGTTTTGCTTCTAAAAATGGTTCAGTTATAATTTGAGTCAGAAGATCTTGTCCACCGATATCAAGTCCTACAGTGGCATTTATTCTTCCGCCTACGTCTAATGAGGCAGTTGCAACCACACCAGCACCGAGATTGATTCCTACATTCTTTCCACCATCATATCTAACGTTACCGGTCGTAGCATCCTCTTTAAACATAACTTCAGATATTTCATTGAGTATACCATTCTTTTCTATAAGTATTTTTGCATTTGTACCAGTAATCTTTAGAAGACCATTATTGATCTCCATTGCATTAGTTCCATCACCACCAACTCTAAGAGTTTGTGAATTATCTGGAGCAATGCCGATACCGACTTTTACACCACCGTGTAAGTTTGGCATTCCAGCAGCAGAAATTTCTGCTGTAGTTAACTGAACCTGTCCTGTAGCGTCATTGAATCTAAATGGTGTTTCTTCATTTATTCTTTGATCAATAAGTTGTAGAGCTTCACCTGAATCTAAAAAGAGACTATTATCTAATCTTGCGTTAATATAAGCAGGAGTAATAACGTTTTGTACAGAATCTAGTTGAGCAAAACCAAAAGCTCTTCTTACGCCATCAGCTCCCTGATGAGATATTCTATTAAATGTATAACTTGAATCAAAGAAATCAGTTGCACTGTCAGGTCCAATATGATATTCTAAAGTTTGATGACTAATGTATACTGCATTTATAGAGTCAATTGAAGGTACTATTCTTGTCCCACTTAAGAACAATCCGCCTTCAAAATTAATTCCACCTTTTACGTCAAGTACGGGATCTTGAAATCCTGTTACAGGTCTCGGCGCTGTACCGATACCAACTTTTCTATTACCAGTATATTGAATGTTCTGGCTGGTGCCATCACGTCTGAAGAAAAAGTTTTCATTAAAGTGATCACCAATAGTAGTAGCAGTTCTAATATAATCTGAATCAGCTATACTTTTAACGTAAGCCTCATTGGCTACATCACTTCTAATGTAATCATGAAGTCTAACCCCTTGTCTATAATAGTCGTATGGTCCTTTTACGTTGACATGACCACCATCTATTTCCATAATGTATTGTGAGCTTGGTGCTAATGTTCCTATTCCTACTCTACCACCTGTAATAGCGAATGTATTATTGTTAGTAAGATTACCAGAAAAGTTATTGTTTAGACCAATACCGATTGAGTTAGTACCACTTACATTCATTCCAGAACCGATTGCTAATGATCTAGTTCCTGTAGATGTACTATTAGCTCCAAGAACAATACCTCTTCCTGAAGCAGTATTGTTCTCACCAAATGTTATTCCGCCATTTGTTACTGTATTATCACGACCAAATGCTAAAGGATATTCAGTAGTGGCTGTAGGAGTACTATCTCCTTGTAGAGTATTATTGTAACCAAATGCATAACCTTGTAAGTATGAATAGTTTCCAGCGCCGTATGCAAATCCACCATCTCTACCAGTGTTATTGTTTCCATAGACATAACCGTTGTCATACGTAGTGTTATTTCGACCGTACTGCATGCCACCTGAGACAGAAGCTGATGACTGAACTTTAATTACAGTAGCGCCAGTTCCGTATATGTGAGCATAATCACCGTTTGTTATGTTATTATTGTCACTACCAAAGACATATACTTGATTATTATTATAGTTATTTCTACCATAAAAATAACCACTAGTATTTTCATAGTTATCAGTACCAAAGACTGCAGTAGGTCCACTTCCAAAAGTAAAATTTGATTTGCCGTTATTATAGTTGTTGATACCAAAGATAGCTGTTTTACCGCCTGTGTATCTTCCATCGTTACCGTAGTTGCCTCTTCCGACCGCTACTACACTATAATTGTTATCATGATTGTCAATGCCTACAGCTACAACACTACTAAACAAACTTGAATTGCCGCGACCAACTGCAACTGATGAACTACCAACACCAGTGTTGCTCCTTCCTACAGCAACACCACCTTGACTCGTAGTATTGCTTATTCCAACCGCGACTGTAGATGAAAAACCAGCACTGTTAGATATTCCAATAGAAACCGAACTTGTACTTCCACCAGTGCTTCTACCTACTGATACTCCACTATTACCTGATGAAGTATTTCTACCGATTGTTATTCCATTATTTGAAGTTGAATTTGTAACACCAAAAGATATTCCATTTGTTGATGAAGTAGAATTCTTTCCGAAAGCAACACCACTTAAGCCAGCACTAGTACCATCGTTTCCAAAGGCCACACCTCCATGAGTTGCACTAACGTCAACTCCTACTGCAGCAGAAGTACCACTAGAACTAGCATTTTTACCAATTGCAACACCGTGAACAATACCACTATAGCTTGTTCTCGATGTATTATTACCGATTGCGACACCACCAAATGCACTAACTTCACTACCTATGGCAACAGTATCAGATCTTGAGTTATTAGTAATATCGTATCCAATCGAAACCGCATGATATTGTCGAGGCGAAGGAGAACCACTCATTCTGATCTCACTACCTATACCTACTCCGTCTGTTGATGGATTGTATACGTCATATCCTATGGCTACTGATTTATTATAGTTATATTGCACTGATGGATTGAAAGGATCAAGAGTATTATTGTATGTCAGTAAACCGGCAGTTGTTTTATAACCTATTGCAGTTGAATAGTTTTTAGCGTCTGCATTAGCACCTAATGCTATAGATGCTTGACCAACATAAAGATCGTCCCATGCAGTAGCACTCATAGTCTGATTACCAGCTGCCTTTCCAGCACCAGCTTCGACAGCACCCGCTCTTAGTGAAGCTCTTTGTGGAATCCACATAAATCTTGAACCAGTACCTATTGGTGGTATTTCACCAAAAGTTGTAGATTGATCGATTCCGTCCCAAAGATCTTGTTTAAATATGACATTTCCGTCATTAACCTGAAGTTTAGTATCACTATCAGAGATTAAGTTACCACCACCAATGTTATACTGAATTGAGCTCTGGTTACCACCGATGATTACTCCGCCAGATCCTTGATAGAATAATGAAGAAACTTGTCTAGCATCTGTACCAAAGTTCCATTGAGTATCTGTATTAAGTTTGCTACCAACATAAGCAGAGTCAATTATTGTGAAAACATTTGAGTCAAAGCCCATAAGTCTTCTGTCAATAACAACTTTAGTTGCCATGTCTCTGACTTCTCTAAACATTTTAAATCTGTTTTGAGCAGCTAACGGATGATTTGGATTTGTTTCAGCTGGACTTACGAATCCATTTTGACCAAAATCAACTCCATTACCCATACCACCTTGACCTGTAGTAGTTTGTCCAGGATTCTGCGGATCAGGAGCAATAGTAGCAGCAATGTTACTGTCAAAGATCATATAGCCGTCCATAGTAATCTTACCACCAGCACCATCTGCAGTTCCTCTACCACCGGCACCTGTACCCGAAGTTGTGAACTGAGATATTGTTACTGAATCAGAAAGTGTTACTCCACTTCTGAAGTCTGCTAAACCATTAAATCGTGAAGAGTCTTGAAATGTAACTAGTCCACTCTTACCTCTGTTTGAATCAGCCGCACCACCTGAAGTAAATATTGTTGGTCCATGAACTGTTAATCCAGAAGTTTGACTATTGAACTGTTGAGTAATTTTAAATATATCACTTGTGAATATACTATCACCGAGCGGCATACCTAAGTTGGCGGCAGCTGTATTTACCGTAATAGTAAGGCCATCAGCTGAAGTACTAACTCCTGCAACTGAACTATCTACTATTCTAAATCCACCTGCTCCGTCTGGCCTCTGTCTTTGAACCACATTCAAATGAGGATGTACTTTAAATACTAATGGATTTCCATCGTATCCATTACCTTGACTGTGATGTGTTCCTGTAAGTATAAAATTTGTGTTTAGTCTTCTATCTCTAATCTCTAGACCAACATCAAGAATATTTCCTGATCCATCTGATTCAAAAACTGTTTTCTTGAATTTTAAAAATCTTGTATTTGCTGGATCAAAGTGCCAAGCACCAAAGTTTATCGTATGACCAACTCCTCCTCCATGTCTTGGAATAATTCCTCCGATTCCAGCATTTGCTTGAGTTCCTAAGTTAACACTATCTCCAACACCGCTGAATCCTTGTGGCTTCTTAAATACATTCATAAATCTTATGTCTGGTGCACCACCAAGATCAACAGTAAAATCTGAATCATCGGTACCAGCTGCTGCTATCGCTGCTTCTATCTGAGCCGTATTTAATATAGTTGTGTTTGCATTAATATTATTCGCATCGTCATTAAGGAATATGTCACCAGAGTCTACATCAAATGTCCAAAATTGTGAACTATCTTGTTGTAGTTCTCCATCGATAAGTTGAAAACCTTCAAAGGTTGTTTGACCAGCTCTAAGATGGCCTGCGACTTCTAATTTTGTTCTAGGAGTTGCAGTACCAATACCAACTTTAACATTGGCAACATTTGGAAAAGTTCCATAGTGAAGTACTGTTCCATCTTCATTCGTTTGCCATTCATCTGAATCTTTTACTCTGTGTCTGATATATCCTGAATCGATTATGGTTGATAGATAAGCTTCATCGATAGCGTTAGTAATTGTAGCATTACTTACAGAAATATTACTTTGAATATACGGTGCATCAATTATATTCTTAATATAATTGTCTGTCGGCCAGTTCGCTCCGTTTATTTGTATAGGACTTGTGTTGTCAGCGTTTATACTATTAGTCGGATCTTTAATGTTTATAACACCATTTCCACTTAATGTTTTTATAGAAAGCGCATAAGTTGATTTTTCTGTTGCAGTCGTGTCAGTGTTATCAAGACCAATTTGTACTGTTTTAACACCTGTACCAGGTTTGAAGTACAATGCATCTGCATGATTAACAAAAAATTCATCAGTACTCACTCTCGCTTGAACGTAAGCTTGATCTACAATGTTTGTTATATCGGCGAGTTTAGCAAAAGAAAGAGTATTATCTAGATAATTTTCTAGAGTTGCACCATTTACATTGATAGGAACAGTTGATAGTCCAATACCAGTTATGTTAAGACCAGTATTAGTAAAGTCATAATTCATTGGAACCTGATTAAATAGGCTTCCGTCTCCAGTTGCAGTAAATCCTACACCTAGTGAATCAACTCTGAATAATGCACCTCTTCCACCAGCAGTTAGATCACCTAATATATTAAAAGGTTCTTCAAGTAGTAGAGGTTTTCTGTAATGAAATCTTGTTACTGTACCTTGTGTTCCGCCGGATCCATTAATAGTAACAGTTTTTCCAACACCATCTTCATCAAATCCTTCAACGCCATTTACAAAATGAGCAGTCGCATTATTACCATCAAGAAAGCTTCGATATGAGTCTTGTAGTAATAAGAATGAAGTATTATCGACTTTTCTCGGGATGAAAAGTTCACCTTCAATGCCAGATACACCATTTCCTGTTCCACCTTGATCAGCAACTGTTCCAGTTATTCTTACCGCATAAGACGAATCTGTTCCTTCATTAGGAATTCCATGATTCAAAGTGGTAGTAACTAATATTCTACCTCCGGTGGTTGTGGTTATTGACGCGATACTACCACCAATTCCACTTATTGATTGAGCTTGTATACCTCTACGATTTGGATTTGATGCAAGCGATTGTGAAGCATCTTTTAATAAGTTAGCAAGTTTAAGTTCTTTAACACCAAGTCCTACAGTTCCATCGTGTCGAGTAAGAGAAGTAGGATCACCGATCAATATCCGTGAACCACTATCAAGATGTATATCTCCTCTGATATCGAGAGATGCAGCTGGTCCATGCTGTGCTTCTCTATAGAAACCAACACCAAATTTACCTATAGATACATGTGTATTGTTTAATGAATCCTGACCAAATGAGTCAGCATGTTTCATTATGATTTCTTTATCATACTTAAATCTTCTATCATTATGACTTAAAGTCGTATTAGGTTGTACTTTTACAAAATCACCAATGAGAATTTTATTTTCAGCCGCACCTTTTATGATGTTGTTGTTACCTAATATCATCAACTTCTTAGCTGTAGATGCACTATCATAAAGGTTATCATTACCAATGATAATCATATCACTTGCTCTTAACGAAGCAACATTTAGTGAGTCACCAGGATTTACTGGTACAGTCGTTCCGGGAAATAGCTTAGGACCACCTCCTCTTTGAATATCATTGTTTTGTCCAATGACTGTAGTTCTAAGACCAGCATTAATATTGTCTTTACCAATAGCAACAGATTGAAATCCTAATCTTCCAGGTCTCAAATATGTGTTGTATACGTTACCACCTGAAAATGTACCAACTCTGAAAACACCACCTTTTGGTACATAAGTCATCATACTGTTTGTACCTTCAACAGAATCAAAGAAAGCGGAGTCTTGTTCTACACTTGGAATGTTAAGCTGCGGTGGATCTTGATCGTCTTCAGTAAACGGATAGGGTGTAATTGAATATCCATTAGCACCTGTTGCTCCTGGTATTAGAACATTACCTGCGATGTGTATACCTGCAGGAGCATTAGGAGCAGCTATATTGGTATAAGGTGTTGTAGTATTAAATCCAAATCTTCTAGGAAATCCAGAGAGACTTGACGTTACATTTAAACCATCATCTACAAAAGGAGTTGTTGAAGATGTTACACCAGGCGCATTCTCTTGCAGAACTGGTCCAGCAACTATTAGTGCTCCGCCAACGTATAAGTTTCCTTGAGCATCATATTCAGAAGCTGTAAATTTATCAATACTGTCTCCGAGTATCAGGTTACCGCCTTGAATACTCATTATGTTTGGAAAACCAGTCTTTTGATCATCAGCATCATTTAATCCAACGACAACACTGAAGTCACCTGTGGAGTCGACTCTTGCTTTTGTACCTATAGCAACCCCGCTAGGTCCAGTTACAGTGTTGTTTGTTCCTAATGAAAGCGCATTTGCAGCATCAATGTAAGCATTAGCACCAAATGAATATGAACCAGACGCTCTTACGGTAAATCTGTTGCTTTGACCCATTGTATACATTGCAGTAGCATTTGATAACTCATTCTGTCTACCAATAATAGCTGATGCAGCACCATTTGCTACTGCTGACAAGGGTCTTATTCCTAGTTTATTTCCTGTACCGATTATGACAGAGTTATCCCCAGCGCCTGGCAGATGAATTCCATCGGCACCAAGATTTACTGGTGAGTTGTTGTCAAATCCAATTACAACTGAATTGTTACCTCTTATAACATTTTGATGACCTATTAACGTAGTTCTTTGACTTGAGGCTGAATTCGAATCATGAAGGTTTTCTGTTCCAATTGCTATAGAATTAATATTAAGTGTACTTCGTGCATCGTTTCCTTGTCCTATCGCAATCCCATAGTTTCCTAGAGCTTTGTTAGCAACACCCATTGCTATTGCTCCGTATCCCTTCGCTATCGGCTCGTACCCAGTTCCAATAGAGAACATTCCCATGTTTGTTCCACGTACTGAACTATCTCTTAATAATCCAGCTCTAAATATGGATTTCTGCGGTATGTACATCATTTTGGACTTATCACTATCATCCGCATAGTTAACTTTGTTAGTAGCTCCGGTGGTAGGATTAGTCCAATTATATACAGCTCCAGGGAATAACACATATTCAGTTGATGAAGAGTCAATATCACCTCTTATGGCAAAAGTGCCATTAACACTTAAGTTGTATTTCTCTCTTTGAATTACATTAGTGTGTGTCTGATGAGTAGCAGCTTTTTGATGTTCTGGTCTAGATACAAAAGTTGAGACTGGTTCTAGACCAATCGTTGGATTCATATCAACAAAACCGAAACCAAATTGGTTTGCTGCAAGTATTGCAGTTGTTTCTCTTCTTAAAAACCTAGCATTTTGAGTGTCACTGTCTTTATCGAAAATACCACCAGCTGCAAAAGGCGTTCCTTTGTTACGTAAAGATCCGTGAAAGTCTATAGAACCGTCACCAAATATTCTAAATAAGTTTGAGTCTTCAAGACCTTTTACGACAATGACTTCTTTTGATCCAGCGCTTGGTACTGATTGCAGTACTGGTGAAAGAAATTCATTTCTATATGCGGTTGATCTAAACTGTCCTGAGTCACCTCCTGATTCACCAAGAAGTTCTATGCCATAAAAAGGTCTGTTATGATCTTTATCGATATCAGGTTCAGCAGATTGTTGATCAGTACTAAGTCGATTTGGATAACTAAATAAAAATTGTCCTGTAGGAATCTCATTAGTCCTACCGATTTTCATACCACCGAATCCAGTCACTTTTCCTGAAGTTCTATCAACACTAAATCTAAAATTTCCTGAATCGAGTAAAGGATTAAAGCCAACACTTATTCCATCGAACGAATTATATCTGCTTGTTTGTTGTCCAAATTGTAAATCAACTATTGAACCTAGTGAGTCATTATTAAGTGTGAAAGGAATTCTTTTTACTGGAAGATCAGTAATTCTAATTCTCTTTGTAGTTACATTATTTGTGTTAACGTGTTCTCCTGTTAACTCAGTATTTGAACCAACATTAACTCCGTCTGTAACATCTATAACACCAGTGTTATGTAACTGAATTTTACTGCTGTAAAGATTAACCTGGCTTGAACTTGCAACAAAATTAATAGAAGTTCCAACAACGTTGTTAGCATCAGCAACCAAAACTCTGTTAGGACTTGTACCAGTAATACCAAATGACTGAGCATCTATTCTTCTAAATCTAGCAGAGTCAACATCTATGTTATCACCAGTTAATGTACCAACTGTTATGTTAGTTGCTTTCGCAGAATCGATTAACTGTATTTTTCCAATTCGACCAGAATCAAGTTGAAAGATCTTTAATCTTGAAGAATCAGCATCGAGTTTTGTTATATGTGCATTTGTAATTACAGCACTATCAGATTTTAATAAACTAATGTCTGCTGAATCAGCATTTAAATTAGGAACATGAAAGTTTTTATTTACTTCCCATTTATCTTCAGTTGATTTGTATAATATTGTTGCAACATGGCCTGATTGATCTAATTTTACAGTTATTCCCGCACCATCTGCTGCAGCCGCATTGATTGAAGAATCTGCAAGAACTAAATTTTTATCATTCAGAGAAACAGTAGTCGAATTGATTGTTGTTGTAGTTCCTTCAACTTGTAAGTTACCAAGTATTTGTACTAATCCAGTAGCATCACCGATTGTAGCTGGATCAATAACAAAGTTTGCTGGTCCTTGTAATTGATTTGCTGTTAAAATATTTGCTGTTAATTTATCAAGAGAAATGCTATCAGCACTCAGAGCTTTTATATGTGCAGAATCGGCAGTAAGATTAGTTGCTTGTACTGTTGAGATTCTACCAAGTGTTATATCAGCAGAATCAATAATAGCATGCATGATATCGGCTGAATCGATATAAGCCGTAATGATGTCTGCCATTGTAATGTCTGTTGAGTCCACAGTTGTATGTTCATAAACACCAGAATCGACAAATAAAGTTGTAAATCTATTTCCAAGTTTTCCTATGTAACGTGCGCCGACAATGTATATTCTTTTTCCACCAAGTCCTGACGGTAGATTTGTACCAATAAAGTTTAAAACACCTGATTGATAATCAAAGAACCATTCATCGTTATTTCCGGAACCTGCTGCAAATAGTTGAGTTCCAGTTGATTCAGGATTTGCTGCTCCTGAATTGTCGACGAAAACTTTAACTTGATAGGTTGATCCAAACTGTGGTGGAATCCAATCTGTAAGTCCTGTTGTCCAAGATCTATTAGTCGATGCTGTTCCAAGCATATTAGTTTCAACAGTATTTTGTCCACCTGCAGCATCTTGATATACTTTTACAATATCTGTACTTGAAGTTGGTTTTGTACCTGGAATAGCAGCAGCATCTGTCCAAAGGTTATTACCTGACAATAATAGAGGACTTGGTATTTCTTCGTTAACTGCAGCTTTTAAAGCATTCGTATCGGTCTTTGTTGCACCAAATCCAAGTTTCTTAAATAGAAAGTCTAGTTTTTGATTATCTGAAATTGCCATTTAATTACCTTACGTTATACTAAAAGATGTTATACTTTGACCTGACGTCAAAGCAAATCTTATCAAACAAACATTACCTGTAGAATTAGTCATATTTTCTATTCCAAGGTTCATAGTAAATGCACCGTTTAGTGATGAGTTACTTAATATTCTATCTGCTCCAGTCGAAGCTACTCCATTGCTACCATTTCCACCATTTGATAAATCTGCTCCTGGTCTACCTGCTCCATTATACTGAACTGCACAATCTAACCAGCCATTTAAAGTACTTGAGTTGTCGGTACCTGCTCCAGGAAGAGCTATAAAGGCTCCTAGTATTCCTGTTGGACTTATCAGATTTAACGTAAAACTTGATACTGCCGTTCTTCTAAAAGCAAAAGTTGCATATTGAGTTCCAGTATCTCCACTTCTGTTTGGTCCTACGGGAAGAAAACCTGTGCTGTAGTTAGTCACATCATGTTTTAAGATTCCTATTCTAATACTTGCTTCTTTTGTTCCAGCTACTCCAGGATCATTCGCTTCTGTATACACATTGTTTGTATAAAAATTGGTAGATCCAGTGTAACTAGGAGTATTTATTGTTGCTGCGCTAAAATCAAATATTCTTATTGCATTATCTGCATGTGTAGCACCAAGTGAATTAGAAACCGAAGTCGAAATTTCATGAACTCCTGATTGAGCTGCAGTATGTACCTGAACTTTTGTTCCAGTCAGATTATGAAATGCTCCGTTACCATTACAATTTCTTGCTCTTGCTCTTAGTTGCTCAACTGTTCGAACACTACTGCTTGTTATCGGAATAGTAATATTTCCAATGGCATAAGGCGAAGCAACACCCACATCTTCTTGAGGAAATCCACCAGTTAAGAATGTTGTGGATCCATCTATTTGCGCATATGTATAATCTTGATCGGCTATGGCATTTTGTGTAGTACCTTCAAAGTTTGTTCCACTCTTAACTTGGAAAGGCGAGTTTGTATCTCTAAAAGCTTTACCAGTTAAGTTGGCAATTGTAATTCCAGATAATGTTAAACTTGGTGATCCTGAGTTATAATATGGTATTCCACTAATGTATCTGAAACCACCTGCTACGTTTTGTGTTATTGTTCCACTAGCTAAAGTCGGAGCAGCGGTAACGTTATCTTTTACGTACTCAATAATATTTGTTGTTCCTGTTGTACTGTGATCTAATCCAAAGTTATTAAGACCAGTGTTAACCGCACTAGCTGCTTTAAGAACTCTAGCTTTAAATCCAAAAAATTTATTTGGATGTATATGACTTAAAGCAAATGTTGTTGCAGCACCCGAGGAATCTAATAAGTTGAAATCAGAATGCGCAGTGACATCTAAACTTGTATACCTTCCAACTTTACTTGATCCGTCCATAACTACACTTCCATCAGCATTTCCATTCACTTGTGCACTTACGGTTCCAGCACCTGCATCATGAGCAAAAGTCGAAAATGCTGTAGTTGATATATCACCAGTAGTTGTTATAGTTCTTGCGATTGGATCACCAACCGCTGTTGAAGCAGCCCCTGTAAATCTTTTTGTAAAGCCTGCAGGTAAACGAGGATCTATTCCTGAGGCTGGTCCATCAAATGCGATTGTTTTCGTTGACAAACCTTGTGGAGCCGCAGGATTGTCATCATATACTTTTAATAAAATACTTTTGGTTGACGGTACGACTGATGGGTCTGCAGTTGTATGACTATCCAAACTTAATAGTACTGTATCTCTTCCTTTATATGAATGTGTGTTTGCTCCCCAAGTATGAATCAACCTTGTTCCTACTACACCACCTGAAGCTGAATCACCAGCTACACTGTCTAAAGCAGTTCCATCTCCCCAGTTTACTGAATATTCTACTACAGCCGGACCAAGTTTGTTTGCAACTTGAGTATTTGTTGTTATGTTTCTTAAATATAAGGGTTGTCCTTCAATAACATAAACATCATTACCAGTTAAAGCAGAACCTCCAGCAGCATTTCTATATAGCTCAAAGTTTGCAACGGGATCAGCAGTAAATATCGTGATGTAATCTGCATTTGTTCTAAATGCTTCACTCCCAGTTCCAACTGCATTTGTGTTGAAAGCTCTCACAGTAATTGATGCTGGACTTACTAAAGGATTATTATAAACGTGTGTCGGACTGTTACTTGAAACAGCTGAATCAATAAATCCATCTCCCCAGTTTATATCATATCTGTTTGGATTTCCATCATTTGTAAATGCTAATGTAGTGGTAAAACCTGCACCACCTTGTAATGGGTTCGCTACAAATGTAAGCCCTCTTACGAAAGCATTGTTTCGAACGTTATTGATTGCTTCATTTAGTCCATCTAATACATCTGAAACTCTATCAGTATTATTAAATCCTGTAAAAGCACCGTCAGTCCAACTACTATCAACTGGATAGTTTGCTGTTACGTTATCAACATAATGTTTATGAACTATAGAATATTCACTGTCAGGTGCATAATTTGGTGGAACTACTATTTTACCGTCGTTTGACATTTCCATTCTAAGTGTTCCGCCAGTAAAGAATCTTAGTTGGTCATTATCAGCATTAGGAGTTGTTTCTGCACTAATAAAAGTATCTTGGTCAATATCTTTCACACCGCCAAGTGATCCCCAAGCATTTCCATCATATCCTTCAAATACTGTACTCGCTGTATTAAATCTTATTGATCCTATTGGAAACGGTGTTGGTCTTGCAGAATCATTACCTTTCGGTAGTACAAAGTTTGACATTACTCTTAACTGATTGATTTCAGAAGAGTCTAAGTTTATAAAGTTAGCGCCTCTTGTACTATCGAGAAGTAAGAATTTGTTTCCTTCAGATACACCAAAGCTATCTACATCCAAAAGCTTTGTGTAAAAACGACCACCGATAGATTGTACACTATCGGCTATGAAATCTGAATCAAGTCCACCTGCTGGAATACCAGCACCAATCCAAAGTTTTAATCCGGAATCTGTATAAGAGTATGCGAGTTCACCTATTCTAAGTTTATCAGGTCTTACCTCGTTACCAGATCTTTTAATTTGAATTAATGCCGTCATGATACTATTGCTATTTTATTAAGAGGATTAGGTGCTAATGAATCAATTGCAAAACCTTCTCCTCCGTCTATTAATTGTCTAGTTAAATTAAGTTGTGCTACCCATTGTTGTCTATCACTATCAAATACTAAAACATAACCATTTCTAAACTTACCACCAGCAGAAACAACGTCGTTAAGTTGTCCGACTGTAGTCTCAACATTAAAAGCTTTTACAGCTCTTATAGGAACACCAACAGTAATCTTTTTGATTATGGTTTTCCCTGAGACTAACTTAATTTCTGCCATAAATCACCTACTTCGTAACAGAAGGAGAAACAGTAAGCTTTCCTTCCAATATTCTTTCAACGGTAATATTTCCACCGCTGTCAGTCGCAGATATTTCTACGTCATATACATATCTTCCAGCTTTCATGGAGTTTGTTACCACATTTGTAAGACTCAAGAATACACAGTTTTCTTCATTTGTTGGAGACAAGGTTGTAGTTCCAAAACTATACGTATTGGAATCAGTTGAATTGAAACCTTTTTTGATTTTTCCAGTAGCGGAGAATAACGGGACAATGCTGTTCGTTGCTTCAACATATCTGTTGAGAATTTTGGCAGTGCCATCTGGATTAAACAACTCAAGTTTAATCTCTACATCACTACCCTGATCTATAATTAAGTCTTCGTACTGTGCCATAAGACCTCCTTAAAGTGCTAATATTGCAGATTTAAAGGAGCCATAGCTATCAGAAGATGTAAGTACTTGTTGTAGTTTAGCCTTGTTGACTATACCAACTGAATCAAAATTATAAAGTTCTGTGAAATTGTCGTTTATTTTATCTCCGGCTGTACGGAGATCATCACCTGTGTTATCATTGGCTGTTGTGCCAATGTTTATAATCTGCTTACCCATTTTTTACTCCTGTATCTGAGTCTTCTCAAGAGGTTTCTAAACCTCAAGATTTAACTATATTTATACAGATCAGGTGTACAGGTCTTTAAACATTTGACTTTCATGAGGTTTATTAAGAGAATATGTAAAGTGAACTATTTTAATTCTTTCATTAAATTTGTCATCAATTATCAATGGTTCATGAAAATATTTCATGTATAAATCATTAAGTTCTCTATTAATTTTAGGATCTTGGCACCATCGAGTACACCATTTATCACTAAATGTAATCAACTCAAGTTTTTCTTTTACAGATTCTTCTACAAAATTTTGTTCACCGTTTACTGGACCAACAGTTATTCCTTTTTCAATGTAATATGATTGCCAGTGATCTATGTCTTTCATAAATTTATCAAATATATACTTGCAATCTTTTGGATAGTATTTAAAAAATCCACCGTTAGTCAGTTGCACATTTGTATCACCCCACCATTGTCTCATTGAAAGAAACTGACCTTTTTTGATAGGATAATCAAAAACTTTTTTGTAATCATTTAATAGTACCAAATCAATGTCGATCACACATATGGGTTCATCTATGTCTAGATTCATAAAAAACATTTTATTCCACTGTAAAGCTACTCTATCATCAAACGGTTCGTTAACAATTGTTAAATCATAATCTTTTAATTTATCTTTTATATAAGTTTCATATTCTGGACCATACTTATCACCTATTCTAAGCGCATATATCTTCATTCAAAAACTCTCCCTTGATATTCTACATCAGGCCATATAAATTCAAACTTTTTATTAATGGCATGAATTATCTTATGATTTGGATCTGGTCCTTCATCTGGCATTCTACCATGCCATTGATCAGAAAGACTATCATACTTAAATTCTTTTGATTGTACTAAATAACTAAACATCGTTTCATTATCAAAAGCAAACCTTTTATGTAGAGCTTCTGGAAACATAGTATCTTCATCTTCTTGTAATATCTTTAATTTCTTTACCATACCAGGAAACTCACCTGGCCAGTTGACTTCATTAATAATATCTTTTCCTGCAAGCATTGTTCCAGTATTAATCACGTTATTTTCTGGATCATAACCTTCTTGCAAAAGTAAAGCATACGTATTCCAATATTTTGTTGCAGGATTCCTGTCACACGTATTATATTCTGTCAGATCCCAATGTTTTCCCCACTCAGCGAGGTCATTATTATTTTTTGACCAAAAATAAGAAAGATCGTGTACTTCAAATATATTTTCTTTTGTAACTGGAATAATATCCATGTCACAATAAAATACCTCGTCATAGTCCTGTGCTAAAACCCACATTAAGTGATGTTTATAGTAGTTAAGTATATGATACATAGGTAATTTGTTATGAATATCTTTTATTGAAATATAATAATCGAGCCACTGCTTATCTGTAATAAAAAGTTTATAGTCTGCGTCACAAAGATCTGCATAAGCTTTCTGTGTCCACATTAGGTGATTTTTAAATGCTTCAAGTTTATCTTTTGTCTCTGCAGCTCTCGGCTCTCTGTGTTTATTTGTTCTTGCATCTTTTGAATATCCAGTTTCATCTAAATTTTCTTCTGGAATATCAATATAGATCGAAAAAATTATTCTTTTCATTTTATACCTATCAAAAAATATTGGTTATATTTTTTATTATCATATTCGAATCTCATGACATCTTCTTTTATTATAGTTGATAATTTACATTGATCATTCAATTCTTGCAAACTTGTAATGCGATTGATATGACCAGGCTTTCTAAGATTATTTCCACTCATAACACATAATTTTCCTTTGGGTATAATATCACCCATAGGATACGTATGTTCACAACTTGTGTTAATCCAAACGTCGGCGTCTTTTATATGTTCAGGATTAAAAATAAAATCAACTCTTTTATGAATTATATCGGCCTTCCCAATTACTTCATTTGCGGCTGTAATTATATATGTCATTATTGGACACTTGTCGTAAGTACGAATCCATGATGCACCCTTCTCATTTGCAAGAGGAACTGAATACATACCAAATCCAGAATTGAATATGTTAACAGATTTGTTTATAAGATCTATTTTACTAGCCCACCATTTTTGTATCTTAAACTCAACTATTCCTATTTGCTCCACAACTTGATCTAACATATATGGATAATGATGACGAGTCATATCTAAAGCTTCTTGATATCTTAATACATCAGTGTTTTCTATTAAATACATGTTTTATCTTTTCTTCTTCAGTTAATCCTTCAAAAATATGAATAACGCCTGGCATAATATCTCCATCATGTCTATGAGAAGTTACAACACCTTCTTCAAAATAATCAAAATGCGATGATGTATAAGGACCAAAGTGATGAAACATAAACGTATCAATTCCTCTGTATGTGAAAAATGCTTTTTCAGCATTATCTTTTAAAAAATTGTATATGATTTTGTTTTGTCCAGGTTTCCATAGCATCACAGAACTATTGAATAATGGACAGTGCGAAATATTATATAATCTTCTCCACTCTTCTGGTTTTAATTCATCCCAATAATTCCAAACAACATAAGGCTTATTATTTGATAGTTCTGAAAAGTAATCAATATCTTGTTTTATAATTACATCTAAATCTAAATAAAGAATAGTATCGTCTTTGTCAAACTTTTCGTCTAGTTTAAATAATTGTATTTTATTTGAATGAGGAAGGCCGCCTTGATCCCAATGATCATAGTCATCTTTTTGATATTGATATCTATCAAACTCATCACTAAATTCAGTAAAGCACTCAAAAGTAAAAGGAATGTTAATTTTTTCCTTTACATTATCGTGGAGTTGTGTTATAGTATCATCACTGTATTTGCCCCATTTGGCGCATATCACTCGAAACATCCAATCACCATGTGCTTTTTATCCATTGTATCTTTAAATATAATCTTAATATCAGGTAAAGTTTCTATAAAATCATCTAAGGTTTCAGTTATATTTATGTTACCATTTCCGGAAGTACCTGGTCCGTCGTATTTAAGTCCAGATCCTAAAAATGCAAATATACATCCAGGAGGGTACATTTCAGGTTTCACACTTTGTTTCATAGGAAAGTGTTTTTCACAATTAAAATTAATATATAAATCGACATCTTCTTTCATAATCCAAGGGTAATCTAAACAAGGATCCAAAGTTCTTCCTTTTATAGTTATATCATCTTTTATATAATTTGTTAACCTCCAGTTAATCTTTCGTATTTCAGCATCTGTTTCGTATAGCCAGATTTCTTTTACTCCCAATTTAAGCCAGTAAGGTCCGTCATAAAAAGCATATCCTCCAGAAATAACATTTACCTTTCTAAAATTAACTCCTAAATCAACCCATAATTTTTCTAAATCTATAAGTTTTTCATAACACCACTCTTTATATACATCACAGTTGTAAATTGAGTCTTTACCATCTCTGATTGATTCATACACTTCTTTTTTTCTATGAGCATAAACATCATTAAGTTGATGTTTTAAAACATCTTCAGCAGTTCTAAACATTTTGTTACTAAACATTTATTATTCCATTCTTAGATACAAAACTTTTTTCAAAAGGTGTAAACCAGTTTTTTTGTGAATCATCATAAACCCACGGACCGAATCTATGAAAAAGCCAATTATCAATCATACCATAATTATAAAATGCAACTGGATGTGTTTTCAATAAATGATACCAAACACGTTGATTTTGTCCAGGTTTCCATAGCATCACAGAACTATTATACAGAGGTTGTGCTCTTGTAGTATATAAACTTTGCCAAGTATTATTTTCATAAGAATCCCAGTCATATGCTATCATAGGTTTTTCTAAATGTAATTCAAAAAAACAAGCTAGGTCACCAGTTATTTTTACATCTAGATCTATATAGAGTAATTTATCTTCAGAATCAAATTCCTGAATGTCAAATCTAAATAGTAATGTTTTTTGAAAGTGAGCCAAACCACCAAGATCTTCTCTTAAAACACCGTCGCATTCTCCTTCTGATTGTTCGACATCTCCATTTCCTCGATAATTCATATTTTGTTCATGTTTAAATTTATCGAATTCTCTTCCAGCATAACAATAATTAAATGTTCTAAATTCATAAGGAACAGAACAATTTTTTTCCACCTGTTCTCTTAATCTATCTACATCATCGTTATTATACTTGTTACCCCATTTTAGGTAAATAATTTTATTTGCCATCTAGAGCTTCTCCAACAGCAGCTATAACAGTGAATATATTTTTTGCTTTATTGATTTTATTTTTGACTTCTTTACTACTAGATTTTACATAATCTTTTTGAAGCATACTTACTTTAAAAGGAAACAAATTCTTTTGATTGTCATTATTTAATTCCAACCACTTAATAACTTTTTCTGACAAATCTTCTTCAAGCTCTTTTTCAAGTTCTGCCTTTGCATATTTTTTTATTAAGTCTTCTTTTATCTTTTCACGTTCTTCAAGATCTGGTCCTCTAATAGATTTATCCCACTTTTTTTCAAGGCTTTCTAGAGTGACTATTTTAAGTAAATCTTTGAAGTCAGGATGACTCCAAACTACGGGCACGTGATGAGCAACAGTGCCACCACCATCTCCTTTATAATAAACTTCTATTTGTGTCTTTTTATAATCTATAAAGTGCGCTTCTATAAAAGTATCAGTAAATATTGCCATAATATATCCATTTTAAACTACTCTTTTCTTATTTTCAATTGATAGGTACTCACAATCGCTGGTACGTTTCCACCGAATGAGTCACCGTAAGGTAATGCTTGAAAATATCCAGTGATATTGTTACTGAATATTGTTTGTCCTGCAAATGCTTTGTCAACGATAGATGTTCCGACTTGTGTTCCAGATACAGCACCGTGACCTGGTCCAGCGATTTGATATCTTACTTTATATCCATGTGGATCGTTCATCTCAGTATCTTTCATTGATGTTAAAAGAAGATCGTCGATACTACCACTGTCCATTTCTCTTATTGTCGGAGAAAAAGAGCTAATGGTGGTGCTATCTATCAGTAAAGGTTTTATTATATTTGATCCTATTGATATGCTTGAATCGATTGGAGATCTAGCCAAATAATATTTTGCATTTATCTTAGGCTGATCGCTGTCTTCAGGTAATGATAAGTTTCCGCTAGTACCGCCCGCGTATGTATTAACATCGAAAACAGTATCGATAAAGATTGGAGTGCTGCTTACTAAATTTGACGATGTACTATCTTGAGTTACAAAGTAAACACCTTGATTATTATTACCAGTACCTCCGTTCACTAGTGTATTTATAACAGGCCTTATAAAGGTATCTTTAAAATCAGAGTCTGTCATAGCTCTAATTTTTAAGTGTGCTGAGTTACCATCGCTTTCATAGTATACTGGATATGATATTTTATTTGCATCATTGTTATAACCAGTATTATCTGTATTAGATGAAATTCTATCATAGGTTGTTGGCTCTGTCGTTACGTTACCAGCTCCGGCAGAATCTACTTCACTTACTGCTCCACCTTTTTTCCTAGTATCAGTCATTGAATTGAGGGAACCGGTGTTGCTTCCAACTACAGTTAATCTGAAACCTTGATCTCTTCCATGATTAACTATTGCTCTATTTCTCAGCACCTGTATGTCGTCATCTCCCATTTCTTGGAGAGCTCCATTAAGTCCAAGTTTAAGAGGTCTTCGAAAAGGCATTATTAAACTCCTGAATCTACAAAACCGAAAATCCTTTTTGCTACTGTCCCATCAGATTTCAAAATACTAAATGTTGATGTTCGAACAACTGTTATGTTTGCAATATCAGAGTCATTACCAGTTATTTGAGCTTGTAAATTTAATATGTCAGAATCATTGTTATTTATTTGTGTCTGTAGAGAAGTACTTCCACCACCACCTGTAATATTTTGTAAAGCTAAAATATCAGAATCGTTATTTGTAATTTGAGTTTGAAGATTGTTATCACCAGCAATACGAGCAAGTCTTTCTGAAGCTAGAGAATCATTATTACTCGCAATTTGTAACTGCAAATGATTTATATCAGAATCGTTAGTCGTGATCTGTGATTGTAAATTGATTACGTCTGAATCGTTTCTTGTAATCTGAGCTTGTAAATTTAATATGTCAGAATCGTTAGTCGTGATCTGTGATTGTAGATTAATAACATCGGAGTCATTACTTGTAATCTGAGCTTGTAAGTTAACAAAGTTATTCGAATCGTTTGATCTTAGAAAATTAATTGCTTGAACTAAGTCAGAATCAGGCAAACTTGAATGAAGACTATCTAAGTCGCCCACGTTATATGATATAACATTAGTCTTAACCCTGAAAGCATTCAGTGTATCACTTAAATCTACAAAAGTTTTTCTAGCCATCGTTGTTCATCTTTTCTAATAGTTGTTTCATCATATCTTTTAGTTCACTCACATCATCTTTAAGCTGTTCTAGTTCTTCTTTTTCAGTCTTTTTAAATTCCTTAATACTTTTTGCTTTTTCTATTTCATCTTCATTAGTATTAAGTACTGCTCCAGACTCTTCATCTTTTACTAAATCTTTTCCTATTCTTACTAGTTTCATTTTAAACTCCTAAAGCTATAGCTCTTAAATCTCTGATGATTGGTACTTTACTTGAGTTACTAGATCTCATAACAATCTTAAGTTGGAATGTAGTAAATGGTAATAGTGTTCCGTTATCACCACCTATAAGATATGTATACTCTCTAAATATGTCTCTGTTTTCATCAGAAGCTACGGTTGATTGCTTAGGTGCTAAAGTCCATGCTATGTTATCTAGTAATTGATCTTCTGTAATCGCTTTATAATAAAGATCAAAGTCAGCGACTGATGGCCTATTAGCACTTAATAGTACTTTCAATCCAACTGCATCAGATAAGAGACTTATTGGTTTTGTAATATGTTTAGATAAGTGCGTTCCAGCTGTTTTATCTGTTTCAGCAACATAAGGATATGATAGGTTAAATCCCGCAGCAACTGACTGCGATTGATTATCTATTCTATTTCCAACTAGTATTACAGATGCTCTTTGCATGTCTATCACTGGAGAAACAAAATCATTTGAAGTCGTCATTGTAATCTTCATTCTTGCTGATTTTGTTCCTTTAGCGGCATTGGTAACAACCCTAGGTGCTGCTAAAAAATTGTTTTCTTTTAATGTAACATCAGAATACGATGTATCTATCACAAATGGTGTTTCTGCACCTGCGAGTGATTTTCCAGTTGTTTGCTTCATTTGTGCAGATATACTGGTATTTTGTGGAGTCAATGTTTCTAAATAAGGAACTATCAAGTCGTATTGATAATTCACAGTTGATGAAACATTGATTCCACCTCCGGAGGTTGTTGAGGTTGCATTACTAGAAAAGTTAAAGAAATAACATTCACCAGACACTTTAGTTACAGTGGCGCTATAAGAAGTTCCTAACGATATTCCACCGATAGTTCCAGCATTTTTTATAATGGCAGTATCACCAACTTGTAAACCATGATCTTTAATATTTACTTTTACTTCAGCAGAATTGTTAGTCACATCAATAGGATTAGCTTGTAGAATTTTTTCTGGTAAAGTAGCATTATTAAGTCTTGCAGTATGTGTTCCAGTCGTGAATTTTGCTCTATTAACTTTAAACTTAAGGTCCATATCGTATACTGGCTCCCACTTGTAAGTATTCTGTGGAAGATACAACGCTCCTATGATAGTTCTTTTAGTAACTCTTTCTTGAGTTGATCCAACGACAAGATCACCAGTTTTTCCAGCCCATATCTTATAGTCTTTACTATCAGAATTAACTGCAATAACGTATTCAGTAAAAGAATCTAAGTATATAGGTTCATCAAATAAGAAGTTAGTAGAGGTTGCGCCTGTAGTTGAAGTATTTACTGAGGCTGGTGAAAGATATTTCGTAGATCCTGGTACTATTACTTCTCTTGATGGTGTTCCGTTTATGATAGGAATCAGTTGAATCCAAACTGGAAGACTAGTATCTTTTTCTTTAAAAAATAAATCTATAGATGAAACAAAAATGCCTGTTGGTGTATTGACATAGAATGATTGGGCCAGTGGATCTATTCTTCCACGTGTATCTGAAGTTCCTATCACTCTGTCAGAAAGGATATTCTTATCACCGCCTGCGACTGCTATATGTCTCGTGGAAATAACATTTGTTCTACTTTTTTCTACAACTCCACTTGAATTATACAAGGCAGTAGCTTTTGTGGAAGCGTTCGTCTCATCAGATACTGTAATATCAAGAAGCTTGAATTCTCTTACGCCGGCTCTGAAGCTTAAAGATCCTGTATTAGGTATAAAAAATGTTCCAGATACTTTTCCTTCAGCATCGGTTGTCAAGTTAGTTGTTCCTGATGGATGAGCAGTAGCAAATATTTGTGAGTTTCCAAACTCAGCACCATCTGAATCTTCACCATGAAAAGTAAATGGTTCTTCTCTACAAAATGCAGATACATCAACATTATCAAAATATGGAAAGACTCTTGTGTTAGGTCTCATTCCAATAGCTTCAAAGTGAATCAACCGTGACCTCATAAAAGGAATAATAGCAATGTCAACAACTCTATCATCTATTACTTTTCTTATTGTTTCTGATGATACTACTCTGTTAACGATTGTTTTTTCAACTGATTCTAAACCATTTGTTAATAATTGCGAAGTATTATGTCCAAATGATCTTGTGTTTGTATGTATGTGATTATCTTCTTCAGTTACAGTACCATCAAAACTTGTACCTAACCAATTCCACTTCCAACTTTCCCATAAAGTATTTTCTTTATTAGATAAAGAATTTGAACCAGAAATAGATTTTGTTCCTGCTTTTAATTTATCTCTAAACTCGTCAGATGAAGGCGAAAGTTTTATATGTCCATTAAACTGAAATACATCAAATGAATTTATATCAATTGCCTTCGATACTTGCGATTGTTCTATATAGGCAGAGTCAGTGAAATTGACATACAAGTTATCTCCTCGTCGTGTAACTCCACTTGTTTCAGCATCATCGGAATCAAAAACCATTCCTATATTATTTTCATAGTATGATGGATGTAATGAATGATCTTTTGGATCTACTGAAGCATGATATTGAGAACTTGAAATATCTGATTGAGATTGATCTTTAAAATTATCAACTACGAATCCAACTTTTACTCTTTCATTTCCAGCTGAATCCGTTACTGAAAGCTTATTAGTGTCGAGTTCAAGAATACTAAGACTATGTAGTTCTTCTATTCTTTCAACTCTTTTTTCAATCTTTCCTATGTCTTTCATAGTGAAGCCTTTTGCTTCTATAAGATCATATGAAACATCTTCTCCATTTAACGTATTTGCTCCCATTTTAACTCTATAAAGTTCTAAAGAATTGGTAGGAGTTTCTGGAAATTTTGGTGTAAGAGAAGATGATCCTTGTATAACACCAACTTCTCCAGTTTCTGTAACTGTAATTTTATCATTTCGAGGCATAAAATAGGTATTATCTGAAACTAATGTACTTGTATTCTTAGGTAGATTAATTATTCTATGACCTGATCCTAAGAACTCACCATTAACATCTTTAGACGGTCTAAAGTCGTAAACATCTCTAAGTTTAAATTCTTCTCCAGTTTTTGATGTGAAAGAAGGTATCTCACTATAAGGTGTAGTATTGTATGAGTTGATGTTGTAAAAATCACCAGTAGTTGTATGAACATAGTGTCGGCAAACTACTCTTACTGTTCCTGGATTAGAAAACGCAGTTTTTAAAACTATTTTTCCTTGTTGATAATACGCGTCTCTTTGACCATCATCAAGATCGAACATATGTGCGACGTCTGGGCCATTAGCGCTGTCTTTATTAATTGAAGTTACACTAATAATATCATTAGCACCGAGATCTAAAGCTGTTATAACGTTACCCATTCCATCAGACTCAACTGCTGCGGTTCCAGTTACCGTTCTTGGAGATATCGCTTTTGACTTAGCAGCTGCTTGTCCTTTTTGAACATATGCAAATACAGTTATGTTTTTACCAGGCATGTTTGTAGTAACACGAGAAGCAGCAATTCCATTTCCAGTCGGTGTACTTGGCATGGTAATTTCTGGTCCACTATCATTTCTAAAAGCTAGCCAGGTATCATTTAGAGTAAAAGTTTCGCCAGTTGCTGTTAAGTTGATACCGAGTTCACCGTTTGAATCAGTAGTTCCTGAAAAAGCTCTCTGCACTGCTACGTTAATATCTGTTATGGTTGATGGTCTGGCCGAAGGCAGTTTAAATAATAAATTTTCATTGTCAGCTTCAAAAAGTTCTGCCACAACATTATTGTTTGTATCAGTTTTTGTCTTTAATATAAATGCTTGAGTTGCAGACGTTCCTATCGTTCTTGCTGTTCTAAAGTTAGATCCTGAATTTATATTAACATCAAACAAAAAGACTTTAAATGTTCCATCAGTAAGTTTCTCTAAAGATCTTACTCTAGCAGATCCTATTATACTTCCTGCTGGATTAGAAGCATGAGTTGATATGTTTAATTTAGTATGAGCTGATATTATATCAGCACTAATCTTCGCAGTAGAAGCTATAACAAAAGAACCAAACTCAATCGATACTGGTTGATTATTAAAAGTAGTAGTAGCAGTAGATCTTGGAACATTTATTTTTGTAGGAGTTGGATTATTAACTCTATAACCATTAACATAGGCAGTACCTTCACTAACTGTTAACTGAAGATTCGATGCATCTGCTGAATCATAAGATACTGTAAAAGGATTTACGATGTAATTTCCAGATTCTTCTTTTGTTCTTTGTGCAAATATATCATTTATTCTGTTATAAGAATTCTGTCCGTTATTTGTTTCTATTATTCTTGAGTTTTCTATTTTTGCTATGGGAACAAACGTATCGCCAGAAGCTATTGAGTCTTGAGTAACCAATAATAACTTAATTCTAAATCTATCTGCTCCAGGTGCTGTTTGATTTAATGTTGCTCCTTGATTGTCAAATAAGTTAACATCATCATCAACGCTAACAACATCTTGTGTAACTTTAAATCCGATGTTAACCGTTTTTGACTTATCATATTTAGAGATAATTAAAGATTGAGCATCAACACTTACAAAAAAGCCTTGTACAAAAAAGTCACTCGCACCAATACTAATTCTGACACCAGCACCAACTGCAGGATTTGATGCGGTATTAGTTGTTTGTACTGTGACACTCGTAGCACCAACATTTGAGGAAAGTTGTTCACCAGGAGTAACTCGAACTGGTGTAGTTCCGGAAGTTCCTGCAATACTATTTGTATATCTCACATAGAGAGTATTAGGATCAGATCCTGCTGCAGCAAAAGTTGCAAGAACTTTTATTATAACTCCAGACGTCTGACCTGTAAATTCTGTTCCAATTATTCCTGTTGGAAAAGTAGCGTCTGTAATTTTTATGAACTCATAGTTGTCATTTATTACTAGACCACCAGGATTAACAGCGGCACCTTCTTTGAATATATTCTTTCCAAATCTTTCAATTTCTTTTTGAATTATTGTTTGAAGCTGAGTTAGTTCTCTAGCTTGCAAAGCTCTTCTTGGATTGAATAATATTCTTTGAAAGCCATGGCTGTCAGCATAGTCATCTTTATATTTTGTCGCAAATAAATTTTCAGTTAATGTAGTTGGCATTTATATACTCTTAAATTTGTAATATTATTTTAATGTCTTCATTCTGCGATGATGATCTATCTACAGGTGTTCTATTATTTAGATATTGTAATTTGACAGAAGCAGCATTTATTAGAGGTGACACTAATGCTGAATCAATTACACCAGCTCCAGATCCATCACTTTCAGTAAGTGTTTCACCATCAAGAAACGGTCTAAAATCAGTGTTGTCATTATAGTGGAAGAATATCTTATTTGAATCAACTTTGTCTATTAATGCCTTTGCACCAGATGTTGTTCCTACTATTAGTTTATCTGCTGTAAAAGTTGAAGAGATAGAAGACAGTGTTAAGTGCTTTAAGCAATTTCCAGTTATACCAAAGAAGTCAGAATCAGCAATCGTCTTTTTAACACCTTTTAATATTCCAATCTGTCTAAAATCTTGACCAGTTACGAAATCAGAATCTGATCCTTCTACTTTACAATGAACACATAGAGCAGTTGTTTTAAGATCAAACTTTGCATTTTTTCCCCACCCATCACGTGGACTTATTACTGCTCGAGCTTTAGCACCTGTTCCTCCGCCACCTGCAAGTGTTACAGTTGCGTTTGTGTATCCTTGGGGATAGTCTAAAGTTGAAGAGTCATTAGCGAATTCTACTTTTGTTACAGTTCCTGAGTTACTGTCAATAGTTGAAAATGCAGTAAAAGAGCTATCACCATCACCAGTAATTAGAACGGCTGGAGGCGATGTATACCCAGAACCAGCGTTTGTTACAATGATCTGAGTTATTTGTCTCGCATCAGCATTGTTTTGTATCTCAAGTTGTTTTATCTCTGCACCAGTTGAATTTGAATCTGTTGATGTTATAATTTTTGTAGGCATGAAAGCCGCAGTCATAAATCTTCTCGCTTCAGCCTCTGATATTGTATATAGAAACTTCCATACGTAACCATCTGCAGTTTCAAAAGGATCATTATTAGATCCTGAAGGCTGAACTGTTGAAGGAACTAAATCTCCTTGATTGTTTCTTCCAGCTCTTAAGCATATGTATACACTAAAATTTTCTGTTAACACATAATATGACGCAGACCCATATCCCGTTATTTTATCATCAAAACCATGATATATTGTTCCATTTGTCCAATTAACTCTTGGAACCACAGTTGAAACTGCTGTCATCTTTTTTATAGATTGTAAAGAATTTCTAAAAGCTCTTTCTTCATCCAAAGAATTTGTAGGTGTAGGAGCTGTATCATTACTATCCCATTGTTCAGACTTTCCAAATCCAATGTAAGTCGGATCTGAAGTATCATTCATTATCGTTACGATCTGATCTACGATAGCTAGTTTTAATCTATCTGTTACTATAGCTGCCATGTCATTTTATCCTGTGTCATGTTAATGTTATTTATACTTGTTTTCATCAAAGATTGGACATATAGTTCCAAGTCCTACCGTGCGAATCATAAATTCCTTGATCAAGAGTTTCGTTACTTCTATCAAACCGAATGTCGGTTGGAAATCCATTTATTGGAGCTCTGTCCATTCTTGGACTACTTGCATCTGCCATATCAAATATTGATCTATATATGTTATCTAGTGATTGTATTGATTGATCTTTATACTTCGCTACTGTTTCATTTGGATCCATTCTTACTGTAAATACTCTGTTAGATCCTGGATTCGCAGACGTATAACTTATAGAAGAATCTTTTAATCCAAAAGCGTTGTTACTATTCGCAGTCCAGGTATTTGTGTTACTATCGACTTGATTAAATTCAACTGTATTTAAACTATCACCAGCCATGATATATGAAGTCGATCCCATAAAATCCATAATCGTCGTATCTGCTAAAGATGCAAAAACCATGTTTGTCTCTTCACTAAACACTAGTATTGGTGTAGGTCCACCATGCTGTGAATCAAACACGGCTTCATTTGCAGAAAGAACTGTTCCTATTTCTGGCTGTATTAGTACTTCATTTGAAAGAAAAAAACCAGCTGGATGAACAAACTTCTTGTAAAGTTCTCCCCATATATTAATTGATAAAGGAACCTTGAGCATTATAGAAAGTATTTGAAAAGCAGCTCCATCTTGTAACACACTAAAGGGATCATTTACTTGATGATTTGAATCGTTTAAAAGAAATATATCATCTTTTGGAAAACTTACTTCAACATTTTCGCCAAAAAAACCTCTGAAAAATCCTTCTGCAGAATATCGTGAACCTTTAACTCTAAAAAATCTTGCAAAGTTTCTTATTATTTCTCTTGGACTTTTGAAAAAAGATTGAGACATGCCTTGAGCAAATTCTCTAAACATATTATCTAAATGTTGTAAAGAAGATGCTTCAACATCTCTTATAGTATAAAGATCTTGAATCAATGCACCGAAGTTATCACCGCTATCTAAAAACTCATAGTAAGATTCTAGAAAATTTATAAGATTCGGATAATCTGAAGCAAAATACTCAGGCAGAATTTCACCGACCATATTACGATGAAAACTTACATCTAACCTTCCATAGTCTGTGAGAGTTCTTTCAACCATTATAGTACTACTCTTACGCCTTGTCTATCAATACTACTTGTAACAATTAATTTAGATAAGTCTACCTTAAAAATATAATTTCTTAATCCTATGATAGTTGCTTGATCTTGAGGAATGACAAAAAACTTTAAAAAGTTTACACCACCAATTATTAAACTCGGATTGAAATTATTTAAGTTTATTTTTCCATTTGAAGCGTCATATGATCCTATATTATCTGTAATCACATTGTCTCCATCATCAATATTAACTACTTGTAAAATATTACTGTTTAACTTATTGATAATCTTACATGTACCATTGACTCCAGTAACGTCAAACGTACTAGATTCAACAACGATTCTTAAATCATCGGGCCCTAAGATTGCCATAGGATATTGAATTTCATATGATGCTGCTGTGTTTAAAGTCGGTACTAATCTTGCTTGAACTTTTACATCCATCTTAGAGTTAAGAATTCCAACATCAAGTTCATCAATTTCTGTCAAAAGATTTGATCTTCTAAATGTTTTTGAAAAGCCGTTTATAGTATTATCAAAATATTCAAGAACTTTATCTTTTGCATTACTCTCTAAAGTTGATGGTGCTTTAGATGTTATGTCAGGATTTACTGTCAAGTTTGTAGTAAGTTCTAAATATGATTCCACAGGATCAACGAAAACTGGAGTAATAGACATCACAGATAAATTATCAGAAAAGTCTCTTCTAATAGATGTTTTGATTGTTGTTTTAGCAGCATCAGATAATCCAGTATTAAAATCTAAAGCAATGTAAACTTTTCCGTAAGCTATAGGTACATTATCTTGACCACCCCAAACTGATATATCAGAAACTGTAGGAAAGTTAGAAGATATAGTAGCTCTATAGTCTTCAGGAGTTACAAGTCTTTGTTGAGCTGCAAAAGCTGCTGCAGCTTCTTGTCTTATAGATTCTATTCCTTGTTTATCTGCACCACCAACCGAATTACTTTGTGGAACTATGGATACTGAATACGGAGTTCCTCCTATTGTATATGCTGCACTTGTTGTAAATGACTTACAACCATTTCCTAAAGCAGCAGATGTCCTCAGATAAGTTACTACTATTCTACTTCCGGCTTCTGGCGTCTTACCAAAAGTAACTCCATCTCCAAAATTAAGTTCATATGCTTGATTTGGTGTTTCTCTTAAAGTGTAGTAAGTTGATTTAGAATCAACCTTAACTGCTTTTTTCAAAGGTGTGTATTCTTCACTCGTATCAGATGAAGCAGAAGGAAAAACTCTGACTACAACTGTAGAGGTATCGATGTCATTATCAGGTATTATATAAATCTGCCGATCTGTCGCTTGACCTACAAAAAATGTTTTAGTAATATTAGTTCCTTCAAATGCTGTTACTGCAGTTACACCGTTCACATCACTGAAAGTGTATAATCCTGAACCATCATCTGAAGCTGAGTAAGATTCTAAAGTCTGAAAAGTAAAGTTTCCATCTTCATTGGTTCCAGTGAAAGTTGTTCCTATAGGAAGTATATAGGTCTGAGCTCTACCAGCAACTCCGGTTAAATTTAAACTTGCAGTAAATTTTACTTGAGCAGATGTCTTTGATCTAATATCATAACCTAATGACTCTGCATGTGAAACTAAAGAAGATCTTAACTGAGCAGTATGTAGAAACGATTCATTTGTTGCAAGATTAGCTATTAATCCATTGATATGTGTATTATAAGCTAATACATCTAATATGTTTGACAGTCCTGATCCTTCAAAGTCATAGTCAGCAAATTCTGTTTTCTTCTTTAAAAAATTTTTAAGTGATGTTTTAATATTATTAAAATCTAAAGCACTTGATGTAATATTTGTTGCCATTTATCTTAACCTCGCCATTGTAGTGTTTATGAGTTCAGGGTTTACATTACTACCGACTTTGAATTGAATAGTAACTGACATAGTATTCTGATCAGGCTGAGGTACAACAGTTATATCTAATTCTTTTACTCTAGGTTCAAAGTTTAGTATTTCTGCCTTCAAACTACTTTCCACTTGTTCCAAAAATCCTTCGTCAGCAAGTTCAAAAAGAAAGTCTCCAATATTGCTACCAAACTCTGGATTAAATGGTTTCTCACCTTTTCTAGTACGAACAATATTTTTCACTGATTGCTTTACTGCTGCTGCATCAACCTTTTTAAAAATATCACCAGACAATTTATTCGCAAAAAGCAAATCTATGTCAGAATACTTTGTACTTCGACTCGTAAGCAAAGATGAACTTTGATTGCCGTCCTCTATTGAAAATGCTTTAGTTACCATTTTGTGTCCTATAATTATCCATATTTATATGATTAAGATAATATTTCAACTAAATCTGATGAACTCTGAATCTCACTGTTAAAAGTTGTTTCTAATTGCATATCATAAGTAGCTCTGTATGAAGCAGGAATATTAGGTATTTCAACTATTAACTGTGCATGTAGTTTTCCATCTGGATTAAATTTATCATACGCTAATCCTAATTTATTATAGCTATAGCTATCTTTTAAGAACTCTGCAAAGTCATACAGTTTATCTAAGGCTATTCCACCACCTTGAGCATATATTTCATATGCTACAGCTCTTCCAGTTTGTGCCAAGTCATTGAAACTTTCTGGAGTCGGTGTTTCACCAGGTCCTGGTTGATATATTCCTTCAGCAACTACTAGATTAAATCCCTTCATAGATCCAAGAAATCTAAATAACTCAATGATATTAGCTTGAACTAATAAGTTTCTTGCGATTTGTAGTCTTTTATCTTTATCTGTAATATGATTTAAAGTCGTTTTATTACCTACTGCCCCGGTAAATTTTGATATTGGTATACCTCTTCCAAGTAAAGTGTTGTGTGTTATTTCTGTGAGATTATTAGGATTAAACTTAGCTGTAACTGAATAAACATATGTTCTTGGTTTAGCAGCAGCTTCAGATGGCTTATACTTATTCTCACTTAGAGATCTTCCAGTTTGACCCATTATGTCATGACCGATTCTCGGTGTTGTTGCTTTTCCACTTACTCTCTCAATTTGTCCAGGAACAGCATTTGCAAATGAAGCAGATAAGTTTCCTGATGCCACTCTATCGGCTACAAAGTTTGTGTTTTGTAGATTCTTCTTATCTTTTAGTTTAGATCTTGTCTCTCTAGTATTTGTTTCACCTGTTGTTATTCCACCTGATGTAACAGTTTTATCATGAAAGTTTTTAATCTCATTGTTCTCATCTATACTTACTTTCTTCGGACCAATCTCATTGTTAGTTAAAAGATCAGTAATTTCTGAACTCGTAGGTTTTTGAGTTTCTGTGTTATCAACTGCGTCTGAATTAATGTTGGCACTTGGAATTTGTACAACAGCAATACCACCAGCCACAGATGAGTTAACAGCAAAGTTAGCTGTACCATTTAATGATCCATGAAAAGTTGTAGCGTATGCTGATGTAAAACTCGCAGTCGGAGAGTGTATAGTATTTTCAAGATACATATTCTTTCCATAATGAATCATATTTTGCCCGCCTATAGTTCCTTGTGCACCTATAACAGAAAGATCAGTTGCCGCAACGTTTACTTTTGGACTAGTCATGTTTATTTCTGTTTCAGCATTGAATAAAGCTTCTGCTCCATGATTATAATCAGCTCTTTTCTTTACCATTTGTTGATAGGTACCTTTAATAAAATTACCAACATTTGAAAGATGTGTGTTTATAGTCTGACCTAAAATTGTTACAGACTTTGATTTCAAAACAACTTCACTCATAATTCCTAATATTTTCTTTTTATAAGAACCGCTAATAGTTGCTATCCAGTTACCCTTTACTTTTAAGTTATAGTTTCCTCCTACTGTTAAATTATAATCGCCAGAAACATTCATATTTAAGTTTCCAAAGTAAGAAACATTTCCATCACCTTCTACAACTAATCGATGATCGTTATCAACAATATCTACTTTATTTCCTTTAGTGTTTATAACAATAGAGCCATCAGACTTAATATCAATACCGGCACCAGTATTATGTTTGATAAGAATACGTTCTCCACCGGGAGTATCATTTATTTCTATAATATGTCCGGATACAGATTCTGTAGTAGCAGCCATCGGATATTGTGTTGCTACTTTTTGCTGTAGATCTGTATCTACACCTGGAATACCATTTCTAAGATCAAGCTCATTTATAGTATCGCCTCTTACGACCTTGTTGACCGATGGTTGATCATGATAGTTACCTCTAGGAAACTGACCCGTTGGATCATTAAATGCATCTTCAGGCCGACCTTCAGCATTTACTGCTGCTTCACTTGTATCTTGAATACGTAGTTCTAACTCATTATTTTCTGTTGTCATTTTATTATCCTACGATACTTGCGATTTGTGTTGGAGTAGCTGGTCCGTCATTTGGATTTGTAACGTTTTTTCTATTGAATCTAGCATCAATATAAGCCTCCACATCAAAACCAGGATCTACTTTATTATTATCAAAATCTTGATGACCAAATACTTGTCCTCCAGGATATATCATGAAGAATCCTTTTAAAAACATATCAAAAGTTTTATACTGTGCTGGAGTTATTGATTCAGAACTCACGTATCTGTCTGGATTACGCGTTCCAGAAGGACAGTTATAACCAGCAATAAATGCTATTCCTATGCTAAAGTTATTATGACCAGCAGTTCTTGCGTGCGCTCCTTTTAGTCTAACCGGCCTTCCTCTTTCTAAGTCGCCGTTTCTTTTAATAATGTAGTGATAACTGCATCCTGCAAAACCTCTATTGATTGCTATCTGATGTATCTCTTTTGCTCCAACATGTCCTTGATCGTTAAAATGTGCTGTCCAGTGTACTACAACTTCTGTTATTTCTCTTGTTAGATTTCTTAGATCAGCCACTAGTTCTTCCATAGAGTTTACTTTTTCAAAGTTATAGTCACCAGTGTTTGTACTAGAACCATTCCATTTATTTCCGACCGTACCTAGATCTCTAGTTTTTCTTGTTGAAGATCCCATACTGTTTAGTGATGAAGACTTGATGTCTATAGCTTCTGCAGCAGACGGTGTGATTTTAATTATAGAATTTTCTACGTTGACGTTATCTAACGTAACTCCTTCTCTAGCACCAGCTTTAGAAACAATGTTTATTACTTCGTTTTGTTTTCCTTCTAAAAGTAAATTAGTACAGTTTAAAACTTCTTCAGGTGATAAAGTATTTTCTGAAACAGTTTTTAAAAATTCTTCTAAATAATTCTGACTATTGATAATAGTTTTTTGCGTAAGGCCAATATTTTGTTGCTCACCTAGCAATGAAGATACTAATGATGTTATATTTGAGGTGGTATTTCCTAACTCAGCATTCGCTGAAGTAATCTGAGAAAGAAATTCTCCTCCTACTGACATTTTTGGTAAAGAAGTAGCAGCCGCAGATTGTAAAAAGTTTGGAGCTATCGCTTGTAAGTTTCCTAGTGGTGGTTCAATACCTGAAGCATTAAATATTCCGTTTTTTACTGCTTGTGGTGTTCCACTCATTATATGTGCATTCATAAATCCATCACCAGATAGACCAGATGATGTCATTTTATTAATGTTTGAAACTTGAGATGATGTTTTTTTCAAAGAGGCATCGGCTTCTTCTGTAATCTGTGCAATTGGTGGTTCAGACAATATGTCTGTTGGATATTCATCTGGTTGAGTTAGTGCTTTTACACCACTTATAGTTTCATTTAAGCTTGATCCTAGTTTAGTGCTTTGAGCAGCTTTTAATGTTTCTGCAGCTTTTTCGATCTGTGTTAGTTGTGAGCTAAACCTACCCGTGATAGGAACTCTTGTTAATGTATTATTAACTTTACTAACTGGAACTTTATTAATAGTTGTCATGTTCTTGCAAACCTTTCAAAACTTTCTTTTGCATCTGCTATTCTTTTTGGAAGAGATGGACTTGTGTATACACCATCAACAATTTTAAACGATGGTCTCTCATAAAATCTACATATCACTGTTGTAGCTTCAACGACAGTTCTAGTATTTCTAATTTTTGCGCCTGCACCTCTTTCTTTGTTTCTTAACTCATGCATAGTCCATTGTAACTGAGCCTCTAGACTGTCTCTAGTTAAATTCTTTCCTTTTGCATAATATTCTAAACCTTCGAGTCTGTCTCCTCTCCACTGTGCCAATCCAAAAGCTGGTTTTCCTTTATCGTTTGGGTTCAGTGCATCAGGTCTTAAATTAGATTCTATTGAAAAGTTACCTATGAATCCAGCAGCCTGTTCTGGTGTAAAATCATTTATAGTAAAGAAATTAAAAACTTTTTCAGCATTGGTACTTCCTGTGATATTAGAATTAACACTTTGATCATCAACTGTTCCATCTGTTGGAACATTTGACTCTTCTATGTTCGAGCTTCTTTGTCTCTTTATAGGAAACGGTGGTGCTTTTGGATCAGTTCTTTGTGTAGGTGATGCTTCTTGTATCGTAGGCGTTGTTCCTAGTATCAAAGGTATCTGCGCGGACTTTCCATCTAAAAATATTCCGACGACAAAAGCACCAGGCTGATATGGAACAAATGATCCAACACCAGAAGTTCCACCGTCTGTTGTTAATACTTGTGCCCAAGGAAGATCTGCTGTAGGTATATCTGATAAGTTACTAGTATGAATACCCATTGCCCTTATTTGAACTCTACCAAGTTTTAAAGGATCAGTATTGCTAATAACTTTTCCTACGAACCAAATCGCATCGGCTGGTGCATACTCTGAATATAATGTTTTCATTAATTTATTCCGTATCCTTTTGTTCCAAGTCTACCAATGTCCATTGTTACGTAATACGTGTTACCAGTGAACTGATGTCTTGCAGTATATATTATGTACTCACCAGATTTTTTTAAATCACTTATATCATCACTATTTAAACCTCTTCTAAGATTTCTATTAGATAGAAATTCACATTTTATAATATTTCCAATTGTTAAATTTGCATCTTTTCTTAAAAAATTCTTTCCCGGGACTTCTATTTGTATGCTTGATTTAAGTAACCAATGTCTTAAACTTTTTGCAATAACTTTTTGTGTATGATCTTCTAGTACTTTTCCTTCGTGATAACTTTCGGTATCTGCAAAATCATTAAACTGCCTAGAAGTAGCGAAGTGAGTTATCTCTTTAGTAGAATGTTCTCTTATGTTTTTAAGTTCTTTTCCCGTTCTAAAATTAAAATCGTAGGTAGGATAGAAAGTTTGGCGAGACCCATTTAATACTTGTTTCTCAATTAACTTTTCATATTGCTTTGACATATCATAATCAAACGTAATATTGTTTCCCGTTGTTGTATCTACAAAATTATATTTTGAAGTCGTAAAACCCATTCTTGCAAGTTCAAGATGTCTTTCGATATTAGCAACCTTGACTTTAGTAATATTAAATGCTTCATCCAATAAGTTCGGTTCACTAGGATTTCCATCACCTCTGTTGCTCTGAGCAAAAGAAATTGAATTGCTGTAAGGTATCTGACTGTTGTTTAAAGCCGGCTCTTCTAGACACTCTCTAAGGTCTCTAAGCCTCAATCTATCATCAGAAATGCATGAATAAAAAAAGAAAGGGAAGCCATCACTTGTATACGTTCTATCTTTTATCCAGTTTGCTGCTTCGAGCGGATGCATATTCGGAATAATTACCTTTGTTTGTTTGTCTCCATTTATTTTTTCTTCTACACCTGGAGTAATAAAAACTTCTCTTTCTACAACTTGACATAATTTTCCTATTATCATTAACTTATTGTCAGTGTAAGATTTACTTAATCTCATTAAGGCTGAATGATAGGCTACATCTTCGATAAGATCTAATATTATGACTTCATTACCATCACCACTCTTTTCAGAGATAACGACTTCAGTTACAACAAAATTTTTAGTTATTGTAAAATCTTCAGAACTCTGAGTTCTAATCTTAACCTCAACTTTTTCAGTTCCAAGAAAATGAATCTGATCCACAAGATTTACCTGAGGATCTATGTCTACTATTACAAGTTTTGCTGTAAGAAAAGGTTTGTCAATGTGTTCAAATATAACAAATTCTGAAGTTACGTTCTGAACTTCAAAGATCCTATCAGTTCTATCTGTTGTGATTCTAATATGATCGAATCTAAAGTCCGTTGGTAAATCAAACTTTGGTTCTGTAGTTCCACTATTTAAATTTATGCCAAAATCCATATCATAACTCAGCTTCAAATTTCTGTACTACAGCATCAATTAATTCAGGTGTAAATACTCTGATTCTTCTTATTGCATCGTTCTCTGTTTGATATCTCTGTAAATAGGTTATTTCAACAAGACTACCACCCGGTCCTTGTGTTGGATCAATATCAACTGTATTTCCAGATGTATCTTCATAGTGATGTGCAGAAAGATATTCTAAAGAGGTGGAAGTAATCGTAGAGCTATTTGTAATACCATCTACAGTATTAGTTATGACCTCAGCTTGAAACGTGTTACTATTGGTTGGCTTTACAATTATTTGTCCTAGATCTAAATTTCTACGTAATATGATACCAGTTGCTCCGGATGTAGAACCTGTTATAGTTTGACCGACTTGAAATTTAGATAGTAAATGTTCTCTTATTACTAAAGTTCTGTTAGGATATATCTCTTTTACTTTTTTATCCAATTCCCTGTATGATAAAGGCCAGCCTTGTCTTCTAAGTCCATCATTTATATAATAAAAAGTCCAATAAAATTTATTAGATCCATACAGAGTATTTGACACCTGATCTGGTCTATCTCCATCTAATATGTCATAAAAACTATATGCAGTTGCATCGTCTTTAAGTTGATCAATAATATCAATGTATACTGTAAGATCTTGAATTAATGCTGTGTTTGTTTCATTTCCAAATTTATATTCTACTTGTGGAAATTTTCTAAAATAATTTGACATCAGAATCCTTCCATTACATCTTGTTTATCAATCGTTTGCTCTTCTCTAAAAGTCAAATTTATTAGATATCTTGAAAAGTTACCATCTGGAGTAAAAGCCATGTTTTGACCGTTGAATGTTGTTTGAACACTAATAAGAAAACAATTCTTAAATTTAAAAGCAATATTATTTTCACCATGCTTAAAAGTTAGTTGAAATTTATTTGGCATCTTAAATCCAGCTGATATTCCACCCGCTCTAATAGACTCAGGATAAAGCCCAGTTCTAAAGTATTTTATCACGTTCTTTGCAGAGATTTGCTCTTCTCTAGATTTAGGGTGCATTTCAAATGCAAGAGCAAATTCTCTTGGATTTACACCTTGAAATATTGCTCTGATATTTGGATTAGGCGTAACACCTAGTGATGAAGTAACTGCAGAATTGACAGATGAACTGGCCTGAGTCATTCTTCCAGCTGCTATGGCAAATAATTCTTGATCAACTCCGCCTTTAGCAAAGTCTACAATCGAAGCAGTCATATCACCAACGGCACTAGCTAAGCTTGATATAACACCTTGATCTCCACTTCCGAGACCGTTAGCTAATAAAGATCCAAATATTCCAAGTTCTACATTATTTACATTAGATCCATCTAGAAAATTCAATTCAGCGGGTAAGTACATGAGACATTGTCCTGGAAGACCAGCATCTGTTTGAAGTTCTTTTATATTATTTTTAACTCCAGGACTAGGACCTGTTTGTTCAGCAGGATCTAATGTCTTTCTGGGAAATCCTGTACCTGGAATAAAATTACTGATTCCTGTTAGATCCGCAATAGCTCTGCCGCCACCTGCTGCAGTTCGACCTACTATATTCATAGTTGTCTGCAAAAAACTTTCTTGATCAGTAAGAGACGGTGGTTCTGTTTCAAACTTCTGAAATAGAATCTTACCTTGATACTGTCTTGTGTCTTCTACTGGAAATCTTAACATGAAATATCCGATAAATAGTTTAAATTATTTGTAGTATTTATATGAGAGATTGATGGTTTTATATCAGGGGAAGTATAGAGTTTCAAATCCCAGCAAATATAAAGGTGATGTGGACAACATTATTTATAGATCTTTATGGGAAGCGAAGTGTTTTAGTTGGTGTGATAAAAATCCAAATGTAAAGTCATGGTCGAGTGAAGAGACTGTGATACCGTACTACTATGACATTGATAAGAAATTTCATAAGTATTTCATTGATCTTAAGATTAAAATGAAAGACGGAAAGACCATATTAGTAGAGATCAAACCAAAGAAAGAAACACAACCTCCTAAACCTGGTAAACAAGGAATCAAAGGACGAAGATATATTAATGAGTCTTTGACGTATGTAAAGAATATGAACAAATGGAAAGCTGCTAATAACTTTGCAAAAGATCGTGGTTGGCAGTTTCAAGTATGGACTGAAGATACTCTAGCTGAAATGGGAATTATGCAAAAATGGAAAAAAATGAAGAAACTAAAACCTCTAAAAAGACTCTAAAAAGAATATCACTCTTCTTACGTCCTTTTCAAGATAAGAAGATACTTGACTTTGGAGGAAGTATTACAATCAATAATCCAGGAAGTGATTTTAGAGAGAATGATCCAAACTACACAAAGAAAGCTGGCTATCCTATAGGTAATTTATTACTTATGAATCCTGACCTAACCCATGAAAACTACACCTGCGTAGATATCAATTATGATGAGATGGAAGATGGAAGAAGGAGGTTTCCTAATGCAAAATGGATACATTATGACAGATTTAATCCTATGTATAATCCAAGTGGTGACCCAAAAGCACTACCAGAACTTAATGAAAAATATGATCTAATATACGCATACAGTGTATTCAGTCATTGCTCTTATGAAGATTTGTTAGAGTTCATAGACTTTTTTAAAACTAAACTTAATAAAAACGGCATCATTTATATAAGCATAGTAATCAATACTGACGTGATAGTCAGATGGTTTGAAGGAAAAAGAAATTATGAATATGGGAGCTGTGACAGTCTTTCTTTCTGCCCAGAAACATATTATTATTTAGTAAATAATAAAATTCGAGATGAAATACCTGATAGTTGCAAATATCTTGTGACAGTGTATAATAAAGAATTTTTACAAGATCTAGGAGAAGTAGTAACCTCAAATCTACCGCAAAGTTTTCTTAAGATTAGTTATAAATAGTCGTATGGCAAATTTATTTCAACAGTTAGAGATAGAAGCATTTCGTGCTGGAATTACACCGCGAACTAAGCAGTCTATTGAGTGGTTTCGTAAGAAGGCTTCACAACTTGGAAAAGTATCAATTCCAAATATTATGGATGAGCCCGAACTTACAAAATCGTCAAGAGCAGATACAGACGCGGTAGGACCGATAGGAAATATGTACATGTTTCAGTATGATCCAAAGTACAGAGTAAGTCTACCATACTATGATGCGTTTCCTCTGGTTATTATAACAGGCGCTAGACGAGGAGGATTTATAGGAATGAATCTACATTACTTACCACCAACGTTAAGAGCAAAGCTACTTGATGCTATTCTTGGAAACACTGGAGGAGCTGGTCTTCCACGTAGATTTGTTGAACCGACAATACATAGATATCTGAACAACCATGTTAGGAGTCAATTTGCTCTAGTTGAAAAACCTGAGTGGGAAATAGCAACCTTCCTACCTACTGCACAGTGGAGAAAAGCCCCGGCCTCTACTGTTTATAAAGAATCTAGAATGAAAGTAAGAGCGCTATCATGAATATTAACTCATTTGTTCGAAAAGTATCTGAGAAAGAAGGTCTGCTTGACGTCAATAGATTTAAAGTCATTCTTCCTTTCATTGAAGGAGCTGGACTCGCAACTACAGAAGATTTACAACTATTATGTTCTTCAGTAACTTTGCCAGGTAGACAAATAATGACTCAAGAAAGAAGAATAGGAATAAAAAGCGAAAAGGTTGCTGATGGATATGCTGTAGATGATGTAACACTTGAATTCTATATGCCAGCAGATAATTCCATAAAAAAATATTTTGAAACATGGGCAAGAAAAACTGTTCCAAATGATGAAGGGATAGTAAATTTTAAAGTTGATTATCAAAAAGAAGTACAAATTCATCATCTGAAAAGAGACGGAAGTACAAGCAATATGTGCACTTTACGTGATGCCTTTCCAACAACATTAAATTCTGTTGATTTATCAAGCGAAGCTACTAATGTTTTAGCTCGATACAACGTACAACTTTCATATACAGACTGGATTCCAGGTGACGGAACTGCAGCACTTAACATAATAGATCTGATTTAATTGGAGTGAAAATGATACCTAAACTAAATGATACACCAAAGTATGATCTTGTAATACCTTCTTTGAATAAAGAAGTAAAATTTAGACCGTACTTAGTAAAAGAAGAAAAAGTTTTACTGATGGCCTTTGAAGCAGACGATCAGAAAGTTGCTTTAAATGCAGTTGCTGATACTATAACAAGCTGTATAAATGAAGACATTAAAGTAAATGATTTAAAGCTTTATGATATTGAATATATGTTCACAAAGATAAGAGCAAAATCCATAGGTGAGAACGCTAACTTAACTGTAACCTGTGAAGAATGTAATTATAAGACTGATACTTCTGTTGACATTGATACTGTACAGATTGTTGAAACAGAAGATAAACCTGATGATGTAATTCAAATAACAGATTCTGTTTCAGTTGAAATGATGTATCCAAATTTTTTAAAAATGATTTCAAATGATAAGATAATGTCACAGCAGTCAACAGTTGAAAGTGTAATAGAACTGATAGCTGATTGTATTGTCTGTATCAATACCGAAGAAGAAAAGATTATGATGAGAGATGAACCACGTGAAAAGATTCTTGAGTTTATAGAATCTATGACTAATGATCAGTTTGGTAAGTTAAGAGATTATGTTGAATCTGTACCAAGAGTTGAGATTAATCATGAATACGTATGTGAAGGGTGTAAGAAAAAAAGACATATTAAAATAAGGAATGTTTCTGATTTTTTTTAGTGTGGTCTTCTAATGAATCCTTAGTGAATCATTATAAGACCAATTTCGCACTAGTACAACATCATAAATATTCATTATCAGAACTGGAAAATATGATTCCATGGGAAAGAGAAGCATACATAAATATGTTAGTTCAGTTTCTAAAAGAAGAGAATGAAAGACTAAAACAACAAAGAAGAAAAAAAGTATAATGGCTATTGAAGACGCAACAAATCAATTAAGAAATGAAAACCAAAGTGGTTTAGACAGAAGACTGTTGCTTCCTACTGTAGCAGCAGAACAAACACAACAAGGCCAATCACAGAGCGATAAACTATTTAAAAGTTTAAACGAATTGACTGTAACTTTTTCAGATAAAACTGATTTAGTTATTGATCAATTAGTTGAACTAAATGATAACATATTAAAAATGGGCGATAAAGTAGGTGGTGGCAGAGAAAACATACTACAGACAGTAACAAGACTACCAGGACGAGCAATAAGTGGAGCCAGAAAAGCGGTATCAAGTGGTATTAGTAGTGTAAGAGATATAGTAACTGCGCCTTTCAGTCTTGCAACCGGTGCAGTAAAGTCTACACTTGGAGGAATAGGTGGAGCAATTGCTGCTGGTCCAAAGGCAATTACTAATACAATAGGAAACTTATTTCAAAGTAAGAGCATGAAAGCCCTTGTAGATATAAATCAAAAGGCTCTTGAAGAAACAACTGCTATAAAAGATATCAATGAAAAGATATCTGAAAACGTAGAAGATATAGCCAAGATGATAGAGCGTGAGTACAAGTTAAAGAGAAGAGGAAGACTTGATGCGCTTGAAGCTGAAAGAGATAAAAGAAATAAGCTACCAGGGTTTGTAGTACCTACACCTAGTTCAAGAAGAACATCAGCTTTAGAAAATACAGTAGATGGAGGAGCTGGTGGTGATGGCGGTACCGGTGGTGATGGTGGTTCAGGAATTCTTTCAAAACTTCTTACAGGTGGTTTTTTGGGTTTAGGTGGTGCTGCAGGATTAGGTACAGCTGCGGTTGGTCGAAGATTACTTAGTAGACTCAATCCAGTAAATCTTTTTAGATCAAAACCTTTAGCACCAAGTGTAGGTAATATAAACGTTCCTAATCCAGCTGCATCAAACTTAAAAACACCATCAGCTACACAATACTTAGATGAATTAGATAACGCTAAGCCACCTGGTCAACCGAGATCAGGATTCTTAAGTAAACTCACCACTGCGACAAAATTTGCAGGACCACTGGCAGCTGCTGTCACAGGCGGATTAGGTCTCTTTGATCAAGAAAGAAAAGATGCAGGTATGGACGCTCCAAGTCGTGTAATGAGTGGAATAACAGAAGGTGTTCTAGGTCTTGGTGATCTAGGAGCCAACCTAGCTCTTTTTGGTGCTGATAAGACTGCTGAACTTTTTGGTGGTAACTTAGACTACAGAACAAATTTAGCTGGAGGATTTAGAGATAAAGAAATAGAAAATGCAAAAGAAGGCCAATTGATCAGAAGAGGTATGAGACGAAACAGTGCTCTAAACACAACATTTGAAACAAAAGAAGAAGCCATACAGGCCGCAGAAGAAAATAATATAAGTGATTACAGTATACAACAAGTTGAAAGAAGAAACTTTCTTCTTAAGAAAGTGCCAGGATTTAGAATAAAAGAAATAGATCCGAAGGTAAGAAAAATGATGGATATAAACGTAAGTCCATCAACTGCTGTGACAAGCAATTATGACTTTGGTCTCGGATTCTTAGACTATGAAGGTGGTGGAAATCTACCAGCAATGAGGGAAGGATCAGACGAGTTTAAACAAATCCATGATGTGGACTATACAACATCTAATTCTATTTTAGAAAAAATATCAGCACCTAGAGAAATAAGTAATCTTCAGCAAGAAAACTTACAACTCGCATCAGGTGGTGGAAATGTAAATATAGTTGCACCAGCAACAGACATGAGAAATCAATCAAGTACAGTAAACAATTCAACCGTACTCAACAAAACAATGTCAAGCACGGTTGATGATAATAAAGTAATTCCGATTTAATCGTCGTTAACTAAGTTAGCGAAATAAGACATTGTGTCATCTTCATCTTTCTTTTTAGATGAAGTATCTTCTGCTGTTTCATTGAAATCAGGTATCTCATCTTCCAATATTTCTTCAGTCTTCATAGTTGGAGCAGGTGAACTATTACCTAGTTTTACTTCATCACTTATAGATGGAGCACCACCAACTGCTTCTTCGCCTAGAACACTAATGAGTTTTGCTTTAAGCTCATTATATGTTTTATAAGACTTAGGATCAGTAAACTCCTCGAGCTTGTGCATTTTATTATACACTTCCTCAAGATAAGTATCATCTTCTGATAGAGGTGATTGTCTATCAAACTCTGATTTATCATAGTTACGATAACCTTCTACATCTCTGATTTTAAGTTTAAAGTTAGCACCTTCCCAAAAATCAAATGGATTTACTGCGGCTTCATCTTCGAATTCTGGCTGCATAGCATCCATGATCTTATCAAATATTTTTTTACCATATTGATATATGAATACTTTACCGTCATTACTTGGATTTCCAGGATCATTAACTACTAATATGTTTGATACATAATGTAGTCTTCTTTTCTGAGTTCGAGCTTTTGCTTTATCAGACTCAAGACCAGTATTCCATAGTTTGGAATTCAATTCACCAACTGGATCGTTTTGACCAATAGATGTTAGAGACTTTTCAATGTACCATCTACCTGTTGGTCCTTTGAAACCATGATCCCAATATCGATTCCAAGGAAGTTCAGAACCTTCATTGGCAGGAAGAAAACGTATTACTGCATAACCGTTGTTTGATTTATCAACTGTTGGTTTCCAGATACGATCGTCTGCAAAAGATTTATTGTTTTG